>JGI24723J26617_10000919_pt1 | contig 27218 bp, 13 predicted proteins | sample Cruoilmetagenom6_FD_26617 | JGI IMG/M metagenome (IMG submission 26617)
AGAATTATTAGTGGCAAGTATTGAACAAAAAGCAGCCAATCTTAGACCCATTCCTTTTAAACGAGCAATTAATTTTTCAACTAATGCAAAATATATAAAGTATTTAGCGATTCCCGTGGTGATTTGGTTGTTTTCTGCGCTTACAGGCAACCAAGCTCTATTTAATGAAAGTCTAGACCGCGTAGTTCATTATAAAACAGCTTATGAGCCACCAGCACCATTTAGCTTTACAGTGGATAATGAGAATTTAACCATGGTGGAAGGTGCTTCATTTGAGCTCATAATATCAACAGTAGGGGAGGTGATTCCTGAAAATGTAACCATCCATTTTGACGAACAAGAATATTTGATGAAAGAAGAATTACGGGGTCAGTTTTCCTTTTCGTTTTCAAATTTAACGGAGGAACTTGGGTTCTATGTTTCAGCCAATGGGGTAACTTCAATGCCCTATACTATTCAGGTAATTAACACACCTAAGATTACCAATTTTGAAATGAATTTAGACTACCCTAACTACACGGGTAAAAGAGATGAACGTTTACAAAACACAGGAAACACAGTGGTACCCGAGGGAACAGTGGTCACCTGGAACATTCGTACAAAATCAACAGATACTGTACATTTTGTAAGTCAAATCAAAACAGCCCTTCAAGAAAAATCGGCGGATTTGTTTAGTTTTAGTCAACAAATTCGTCGCGCAATGAAGTACCAAATCGCAACGTCAAATGAACACTTAAAGGAGTATGAAAAATTAGATTTTTCTATTCAAGTAATCCGTGATGAATTTCCTAAAATTGAAGTTAAGTCAGATATTGATTCAGTGCAGCGGGGGCCTATTCAGTTTGCGGGTCAATTAAATGACGATTATGGGTTAACTAAATTGCAGCTGGTGTTTTATAATGTTGATGATGAGGAATCCAAACTATACACTCCAATTGATGTAAATAATTCGACCTTCCAAGAATTTTATCATGTGTTTTCTCCAGAAACTGATCCTAGAATAAAAAAAGGAATGGCGTATGAAATGTATTTTGAAGTATTTGATAACGATGGGGTAAACGGGGCTAAATCAGTTAAAAGTAAAACCTTTAGTTATTACCAAAAAACAAAGGAAGAAATTGAAGAGGAACTGTTAAAAGAGCAAAAAGACAATATTGATGCCCTGACAAAGACTGGAGAGAAAACAGAGAAATTAAGTAAAGAATTTGAAGAGTTTTCAAAAAAGCTTAAAAATAAACCTGACTTAAACTGGAATGATAAAAAACAGTTTGAACAATTCATGAAACGCCAAGAGCAGTATCAAGAAATGTTAGAAGAGCATACAGATAAGCTTAAACAAACCTTAGATGATCAAGAGGAGACGTTGAATGATCCAAGCTTACAACAAAAAAAGGAACAACTAAAGAAACGGATAGAAGAGGCTCAAGAATTGCAAGAAAAAGATCGTTTGTTAAAGGAATTGCGCAAAATGGCTGAAAAGATGGAGAAGGAAGATATGATTCAAAAATTGGATAAATTGACCGAGCGAAATAAGCAAGAAAAAAGAACCTTAGAGCGCATGTTAGAGATGTCTAAACGTTTCTTTGTAGAAAAAAAGGCGGGTCAAATTTCGCGTAAGTTAGATACGCTTGCAGCTGAACAAGAGCAATTATCTGATAAGAAAGACGAAGAGAACACCCCGCAAGAACAAGAGGAATTAAATGACAAGTTTGAAAAAGTGAATGAGGATTTTGAGGAACTAAAAAAACAAAATACTCAATTAGCACAGCCCATGAATTTTCCTGATTCAAAAACAGATCGTGAGGTGATTAAAGAGGCAATGACGCAGGCAAAAGAAAAGTTAGAAGAACAAGAAGCTGAGGAAGAAGGAGAACAAGATAATCAACCGGCTTCTAATGATAGGAAGGCATCGAAAAAGCAAGCGAGAACAACACAAAAGGCGGCCTCAAAAAAGATGAAAGAGCTCAGTAATAAAATGTCAGGTGCGGTTCAGGCCATGCAAGGAGAAACTATTACAGAAGATATTGCTACCCTTCGAGGAATTCTGGAAAATTTACTCAGTTTTTCCTTTGATCAAGAACAACTAATGTTAGCGTTAGATGGCACGGATGCGGGCGATGCAGAATATCCTAAACACCTTAAAAAACAACAATTATTAAAAGAGCATTTTGAACATATAGACGACAGTATTTATGCCTTAGCGTTACGGCAAGATCAATTAAGTAGCACGGTACAGACAGACTTAACAGAAGCGCATTATAATATTAATCGGTCTTTGGCAAATATTGCCGACAACAGAATTCAACAAGGACAATCAAATCAACAGTATACCATGACCGCTGCCAATAATATTGCGGAACTGTTGAGTAATTTATTGAATAGCTTGCAAAACCCAAGTATGGGTGAAGGCCAAGGGCAGGGAAAAGGTCAGGGTCAAGGTCAAGGCGGGGGATTTCAATTGCAAGATATAATAAAGAAGCAGGGCGAAATGAAAGGGAAAATGCAGGAGGGAAATAAAGGAGACCAACAAGGCAAGGAAGGTAAGGAAGGTGAAGACGGTAATGCTGAGGGTCAAAATGGGCGTGGAGGAGAACAGGGTGATGGGGATGAAGATCGAAATGGGCAGTTGTATGAGATTTATCAAGAACAGAATAGGCTGCGTCAAGAGTTACAACAGTTATTAGAACAAGAGGGTGTAGAAGGTGACACTAAAAATCAAGGTAAAGCAGCGCTACGGTCCATGGAAAAACTGGAGCAGCAATTATTAGATAAAGGTTTTACTAATGAAGTAATTCAACAAATGCAGCAAATGGAACACGAATTACTCAAATTAGATGATGCATTAAAAGAACAAGGTAAAGATAATAAAAGACAAGCTACGAGTAACACCAAACAATTTCAAGAACGTGTTATACCGCCTATTCGTGGAGAAAAATTATTCTTTAATGTAGACGAAATTCTTAATCGTGAATCCCTCCCTTTACGTACAAACTATAAGAAAAAGGTGCAACAATACTTTAAAAAGAGTGAAGAATGATTTCATTTTATTATGAATTGCCTTTTGCCCTTCAAGAGGAGGCGCTAAGTGCGCACTGGTTGAGCCAGCTAATTGAGGCGGAAAACAAAAAGCTTGGCGAAGTAACTTATGTGTTTTGTACAGATGAATATTTGCTTGAACACAATATTAAATATCTGAAGCACAATACGTTAACTGATATTATTAGCTTTGATTACAGCATGGGAAATCTAATTTCTGGTGATATTTTCATCTCGGTTGATCGAGTAAAAGAAAATGCAGCTACCTATGAAGTTTCGATGGATGAAGAACTGCATCGGGTGATGGCGCATGGGGTATTGCATTACTGTGGATATAAAGATAAAACGAAAGAAGAAAAGCTGCTTATGCGTGAGAAAGAGGATTATTACCTATCTTTGCGCACTTTTTAAAATGGAACACATTAAATGTTCCACGTGAAACATGGGAATATTTCAAAACATATATGATGTTATTGTAGTTGGAGGAGGTCATGCGGGTAGTGAAGCCGCAGCGGCAAGTGCCAACCTAGGTGCTAAGACACTTTTAATTACAATGAACTTACAAAATATCGCTCAAATGAGTTGTAATCCGGCTATGGGTGGTATTGCTAAAGGACAAATTGTACGTGAAATTGATGCTTTGGGCGGATATAGTGGTATAATTACTGATAAAACGGCTATACAGTTTAAAATGCTGAACAAGTCCAAGGGTCCTGCCATGTGGAGTCCTAGGGCTCAAAGTGACCGAATGCGATTTGCTGAGGAATGGAGAATTCGTTTAGAACAAACAGAACACTTAGATTTTTATCAAGATATGGTAAGTGGGTTGTTGTTAGAAGGAGAAAAAGTAGTTGGAATTAAAACTTCTTTGGGCTTAGAGATTAAAGCGAGAGCAGTTGTTTTAACAACCGGTACCTTTTTAAATGGATTAATTCATATAGGAAATAAGAATTTCGGTGGAGGAAGAGCAGGTGAACGGGCCGCAGTGGGTATTACTGAAACCTTAGTTGACCTGGGGTTTACTTCAGGCAGAATGAAAACAGGAACACCACCTAGAGTGGATGGACGGTCGTTAGATTATAGTAAAATGATTGTACAGCCTGGAGATACNATTACTTCAAAATTTTCATATAGCAATGAAACGACAGCTTTAAAGGAGCAACGTGATTGTCACATGACTTATACCAGTCAGGAAGTGCATGATCTTTTACGAGAGGGCTTTGATAGGTCGCCAATGTTCAATGGTAGAATTCAAAGTATTGGTCCGCGTTATTGTCCATCTATAGAAGATAAAATTGATCGTTTTGCAAGCAAAGATCGTCATCAATTGTTTATCGAACCCGAAGGTTGGAATACCGTAGAGGTTTATGTGAATGGTTTTTCAACCTCCTTACCGGAAGATGTTCAGGCAAAAGCCTTGCGTAAGGTTGCTGGATTTGAGCAGGTAAAATTCTTTAGATTTGGGTATGCAATAGAATACGATTACTTTCCGCCAACACAGTTAACACATACCTTAGAAACTAAACTGGTGCAAAACCTTTTCTGTGCTGGACAAATTAATGGAACTACGGGATATGAAGAGGCGGCTGCACAAGGATTAATGGCTGGAGTAAATGCGGCGCTTAAAGTACAAGAAAAGGAACCCTTTATGTTAAAAAGAAATGAAGCTTATATTGGGGTGCTGATTGATGATTTAATTACTAAGGGTACGGAAGAGCCTTATCGGATGTTTACCTCACGTGCGGAATATAGAACCCTGTTACGTCAGGATAATGCGGATTTACGGTTAACACCTCGGGCACATGCTATTGGGTTGGCCTCAGATGCACGCTTAAAGCGAGTACTTGAAAAACAAGAGAAAACGGATTTATTCATTGATTATTTACGCACTACCAGTGTGGTGCCATCGGGCATTAATGCTATTTTAACGGCAAAGGGAACGGCAGCGATAAAGCAGTCGGTGAAAATGTTTAAAGTGGCAGCACGGCCACAGCTTGATTTTACTGATGTACGACAATTTCCTGGAGTGAATGATTTTATTATAGATCACAACATTGATGATGAGGTGATAGAGCAGACGGAAGTGCATGTAAAATATGCAGGGTATATAGAAAAAGAAAAGAACAATGCAGATAAATTGAATCGTTTAGAATATGTAAGTATACCTGCTAATTTTGATTACCATAAAGTGAAGTCGCTTTCGTATGAAGCGCGCGAAAAATTAACAAGCATTCAACCCGCCACCATATCTCAGGCCAGTCGGATTTCTGGAGTTAGTCCATCAGATGTGTCCGTATTATTGGTATATATGGGGCGTTAACGGGTAATGTTTCACGTGGAACTCTTCTAAAATAAACAATCGCTTTGAAGCCAACAACGCTAACCTGTAAAGATCATAGCATAAGTAAAGAAACATTTTCATTAGTCTATAATGAAGATCTGGCGCTCTATAAAACCGAGCCAGTACCAAAGGACCTTTCTGCCTATTATGAAAGTGAACGTTATATATCGCATACAGATTCAACCAAATCGGTGATGGATAAGGTTTATCAATGGGTAAAAAAAATAACCTTAAAACAAAAGTTACGATTACTCAATCGTGTTGCCATACGTAAAAACGTATTAGATATTGGTTGCGGAACAGGAGATTTTATAAAGTATTGTGAAAATGCGGGGTGGAGAACAACTGGCGTTGAACCGCATGAAGGAGCTAGAAAGACAGCGCAAGGAAAATGTCAGGGAAGCATACATTCTGCTATTGACACCCTAGAAGAACAATTTGATGTAATTACCATGTGGCATGTGTTAGAACACGTAGAAGATCTAGCGCATTATCTTGAGCGGTTAACGGAATTAGTACGGTCAAAAGGTGCCCTTATTATTGCAGTTCCAAATTTTAAATCGGATGATGCTAAACATTACGGAACCTATTGGGCGGCATATGATGTACCACGACATCTGTGGCACTTTTCTCAACAAAGTATAGAACGTCTTTTTGAGAATACGCCATTTACATTAGTTGAGACGAAAGGGATGAAATTTGACGCTTATTATGTCAGTTTATTATCCGAACAATATAAAACAGGTAGCTCCAAACCCTTAGCGGCATTTTGGTCAGGTTTTCGATCGAATTGGAAGGCAAGGAAGAGTTCGGAATACTCTTCGTTGATTTATGTCTTAAAAAAAGCATAATACGGCATATAAGGCGGATAGAGAATGCTTTTTTAGTAAAGCGACTATTGTGTTGTCTAAGCGGTAAAACACCGTTAAACAGCTTAAAAATGACGTAAAACTCAATAGGAGTTAATTATTGTGAAGTGTAATACTATAAATATTATTGATATTAACCAACTCGCCTAAAAAAACTATATTTGGCGAAATTTAAAAAACAGAATTAATGAAGAAAATTTTTGTGTTATTCACGTTAAGTTTGACCTTACTTTCATGTAGCCAAACAAAAATGGCTTATATTGATGTGGAAGAGATTATGAAAGAATACAAAGGAACTAAGGACAAGGAGGCTGAGATGAAAGAAAAAAGTGACGCCTTGCGAATTGAGCTGGATAGCTTAGCTACTAATTGGGAAAACAGAGCAAGACAATATCAGCAAGAAATGAACAGGTTGTCAGCAAAAGTAAAGGCAGAAAGAGAACAAGTGTTGATGCAAGAGCAACAAGCAATTAATCAACGACAACAAACCATTCAGCAACAAGTTCAAAATGAAGGGCAAGAAAGCTTAGTGGCAATTACCGAAGAAATCAAAGCATTTGTGAAAACCTATGCCACCAAAAACGGAATTCAATTGATTTTTGGAACCAGTGGAGCTAATGGTACCATTATGTATGGCGATGAATCTATGGATGTCACGGATGACGTGTTGGTACAATTAAATAAATCTTATAAATCAGCAAAAAACGAATAGTTTTTTAGTTTAAATTTTAGTTAAGTCCGTGCTTCAGGTACGGACTTTTTTTGGTTCAGCGCGTACTTATTAACAGCTTACATACTTTATTAACAATTTTTGCGTTATGTTTCTCCTAACTAATCGCGAAAACTGTACATGAAAAGATTTATAATTGCTTGTTTGTTGCTCTCCGCTACGATGCATTCGCAAGAATCTACGCCTAAGCATCTAATCAAATTTCTTGAAACAAATTCAAGTCATGCTGATTATCCGGCTTCATTTTTTGGAGATGATCACCTGGTATTTTCAACCCCGCTTGACGATAAAGGGAAACATCCAAAACAAGATTTATTCATTGCAAAATTTGATGAAACGGGTCAAATTGGTACACCAACGGTATTAGGCTTTGAAAATAGAACCGCGTCAAAAACGGGATTTGCGCTAAGTGCCGATCACCAAACGGTTTATTTTTCAGCAAAAAATAAACGCAAGGGTAAACATCAACTCTTTAAAGCAACTATTGATAAAGATGGGTTGTGGAACAATATCGTTCGACTTCCTTTTAACGATAATAAATATCACTTCACGTCTCCAACCCTAAGTCCAGATAACCGAAAACTATACTTTGCATCTGATAACAGACAGTCGTATGGAGGTACGGATATCTTTGTTGTAAACATTCAAGAGGATGGAAGTTTTGATCAACCCGTTAATTTGGGTAACCTAATTAATACAACGGGAAATGAAGTTACCCCCTTTGTTTCGGCAAGTAATGTTTTGTATTATTCTTCAGACGGCTTTCAGGCGAGTCAAGGTGGATTTGATGTCTATCAAAGTCAAATTTCTGAAGATGGGTTTACGGAGCCAGAAAATTTAGATGCACCCATTAATGGACCGCATAATGATATTGCCTACATTATTAACGCATCTAATAGTAAAGGTTACTTTTCATCTAACCGACTTCAAGGAGATGAAAATACAAACATCTACTCCTTTCTTATTGATCATCCTGTGGTTGAAAATTGTGAGCAAGTAATTGCTGGAGTGGTAAAAGACAAGCAAACAGCCTTACCAATTGTAGGGGCCGAAATGGTGTTGTACAACAGTAATAATGAAGTGGTGTCAACCCATATAACCAGTCAAGACGGAGCCTATAGTTTTACTATGGACTGTAACAGTACGTATACCTTAATAGCTACGGGACAATCTTATGATAAAGAAGAGCATATTATTAATACTGCAAACTACAGAAATGCACCTGCCTTAGCCGCCAATAAATTTTTAACTAAAACGGTGGGGTATAGTGACGCGGTAGCTTCTAATTCGGGTCAAGATAGCCTCTCACAAGGAAAACAAGGAGCAAACGATGCCACAGATGTGGCTTCTGCTGGTGCAAATGGATCGGCGTATAATCAGTCAGCGACCTCGGGAATGGAAGAAACGAATGCCCAAGAAGCATATGTAAAATTACCTGAAGTAAATGCTATTTATTTTGATTTTGATAAAGCGTACATTAAACAAACAGCACGTCCGCAACTCGATGAGATTGTAGACTTAATGTTAGATAATCCTGACGTATCTATTGAACTCTCTGCCTATACTGATTCACGTGGACCCAAAGCGTATAATTTGTATCTATCCCAACGTCGTTTGAAGTCTACCATGAAGTATTTAACGAATAAGGGCATTGCTAAAGCACGAATTTCAGGAGAAGGGTACGGAGAAGCGAACATCATTAATCAATGTACGGATGGGGTTCCTTGCTCGAGAGAGGATCATAAAAAAAATAGACGAACAGAATTTAATTTCATCAGTAATAATGCCATTGTAAGGTTAGAGAAAAAACAATCTAATGGGATCAAAGAAAAGGTGAAATTTCAACCTAAAACGGCTAGTATTGCCCAGCCAATTCCACAGAAAAAACCAACAGTAACAGTGGCTAAAAAACTTGAAAAACCGGTTAAAGTGGCTGTAGTTGAACCGGAGGTTGTGGCGAAGAAGCTTCCTGAAACAACAGCGTCAAATGACAAATCTTCACAATCCTTAGTGAATGAAGATACCGGTACAACGGTAGCAGAGATTAAAGCGATGATAGATAAAGGAGAAATTGTGGAATCTACTACCTACGTTGGGACTGAGAATCCGCCAGTAAAAACCCAATTGGACACAGGTAAAGAAAAGGAGCTTAAAAAGCAGAGTGAATTGATTGATCGACAAAAAGCTCAACTCGAAGAACAACTTGAAAATAAAGAGAACGAAGCCACAGAAAAGTTGATTCATGTAAAAGCCTTGGCAGACAATAAAGAAGATTATGATCGTTTAGTGGAAAAGGGTGTAATTGAAGAAGAAATCAAGGTTGATAGCGCTGCAGAACAAACTAAAACCGCTCCCGAAACTTACGCGCGCTTAGAGGAAATGAGTAAGCAGAAAGCACAACAAGAGCAAAAGAAGCTGGAAAAACCAACAAAAACTTTAGGAGACGCAGCGAGTAGACCCTTTGATGCGGCAAGTGCTGATGAAGATTATGTTCCGAATGAAATGCTAAAAATCCTCCAAAAAAAGCAGAGTGACCCCGTGGGATCACCACTTAATACGACAAAGAACACCGCCGTACTGATGGAAGATGGCAGTGTACCTCCGGTAAAAATAAATTCAGTGACGGTTACGCCAATGACCAGTAAGCGTGGAAAATATGTGAGTACAGATCGCGCCAAAAAAATTCAAGCGCTACGTGTTAATTTCACGCTGATAAATCAACCCAGCCATCCGCAAGGGTATCAAGATGCTTATATTGTTATTAATACGCCAGACGGCAAGGTGATAAATCAAACCGGAACCTTTGAATTGGCTACTGGTGAAGAACAGGGATATACCGAACAGACCACCGTGCTATTTAATAATCAGGATATAAAAGTGGTGATGTTTATTGATAGGATTATACAGAAATTTGTCAAGGGAAGGTATACGGTTGAAATATATTTTAATGGACAACTCTCTGCCACCAGTAACTTGGCTATAGAAGGCTAATAATACGCAGCAATACCCCCCAACATTCAGGGTGGTATAAATAACCTTAATTCCGTATTGGATTAAACAGAAATCATGTAGATATTTGTGGTTTAATGCTTGACGCTGATTTACTCGTTTTTTTTGGTAAATTCATAGGCTCATAATTCAAATTCCACATCATGTCAACACTTCGTCGTATTTTTCTGTTCGCTATCCTTTTAAGTGCGCTCATTTCTTGTAAAAATGAGTCGTCACAAGCAGATACAGATAACCTATTTAAATTTAAAGATTACATTTATCATACCACTTCTGGGTTAATTTCAGTAGGAGACCCTATAGAAGTTGGACTTGCTAAAGAAGTTGAGGGATGGGAAAACGGTACGGCGTTATCGGAAGACGTATTTACAATTACACCCGCGATCAAGGGGCAGCTTATTGCCTTAAATTCGCGCACTTTTCGCTTTATTCCAAAGGAGTTACTAGCGGCTGATACAGAATACACCATTCGCGTTAATTTGGCAACATTGTATGGGTCTATTCCAAAAGAATTTAAATCATTTACCTTTCAATTTAAGACGATCGCTCCAAATTTCACGATCAATACGCGCAATTTACAATCATACAGTAAGCAATGGCAATATATAGACGGCATTTTAAAATCGGCCGATATCATCACCTTAAAGGAAGTGGAATCTATTGTAAGTGCAACGCAAAAGTCGAAAGAGATCTCGGTGCGTTGGGATTCATTATCGCCTACCTTATATGAGTTTAAGGTGGATAGTATTCAGCGTTTTAAAGAAGATACTGAGGTAGCGTTAACCTGGAGCGGTAAAAAAATTGGAATCGATCAAAAAGGAAGTGCAACCCGTACGATTCCTGGCTTGAGTAATTTTACTATTCTACAGGTTAATGTACAACAAACCCCCGAACAATACGTAGAAATTAATTTTTCAGATCCCCTTAAAAAACAACAAAATTTTCAAGGCTTAGTTAAAATTGAGCAAAGTAAACAGGTTAAATTTACCGTAGATGGCAATGTCCTTAAGGTATATCCAGATACCCGAGTAAAAGGCAATGCGCAGGTTGAAATTTTTCAAGGAATTCAGAATGTTGATGGCTATAAGCTCAAAAATAATTTTTCTGAAAAGATCGCTTTTCAACAAATCAAACCTGCCGTTCGACTGGTCAATAGCGGTGTTATATTGCCTAATTCTGAACGTTTACAATTTAATTTTGAGGCCGTAAATTTACGCGCTGTAGATATTAGAATTATCAAAATATTTGAAAGCAATGTACTGCAGTTTTTACAGGAAAACGGCCTGGATAACAGCAATAGATATGGGATTAGAAGAGTAGGGCGAAGAGTTGCTAAAAAAACAGTGGTGCTGCAAAAAACAGCCTTTGAAAATACAGGTAAGTGGAAAGCATATGGCATTGATCTATCTGAATTAATCAAAGCCGATCCCGGAGCTATTTATCAAGTAGAATTGAGTTTTAATAAATCCTATTCGCTGTATACGTGTGATGGAACAGACGAGATAACAAATAGCGAAATCACTTCCGAAGAAGAAGATTTTTATGAAGAAGATTTTCAAGAGGGGGATTTGACTACGGCAGAAAGTGACGCTCGTGAGGAGGCGTATTGGGACAATTTAACCTACACGTATAGGAACAACCGATACTATCGTTGGGAAGATCGAGAAAACCCATGTAAGGAGGCTTATTATGCGGGTGATAACACCATTGTAACGGCAAATATTTTAGGCTCAAATATTGGCGTTATTGCCAAGAAATCTGAAAATAGAACTTACCATTTTGCAATTACTGATATTATAACTACAGATCCAATTGCCAGCGCAACCATCCGCTTATTTAACTTTCAACAACAAGAAATTTCTAGTCAAAAAACCGACGGACAAGGCTTTGCGGTATTTGATGTGGATAAAAACGCTGCTTTTGCCATCATTGAAAAAGGTAAAAACAAGGCCTATGTCAAATTAGACGACGGATTTGCACTGTCATTAAGTAAATTTAATGTGTCGGGAACCCATCTTGAAAAGGGTCTTAAAGGATACATCTATGGAGAGCGAGGGGTATGGAGGCCAGGAGATTCAATACACTTAACCTTTATTCTAAACGATGAAGCAAATCCCTTACCCCCAAATCACCCAGTACGGCTAGAGGTTACCGATTCGCGTGGGAAATTACAATTCCAACGGGTGAATACTACGGGTGAGCATGGGTTTTATAATTTTATAGTACCTACGCGTAGCACGGATGCTACGGGTAATTGGTCGGCAAAAGTTGTTGTTGGCGGGGCAACATTTTATAAAAATTTAAGTGTAGAAACCGTAAAACCAAATCGGTTAAAAATTGCAATTGATTTTGACGATGAAGTACTCAAATCTACCAGCCCTATTCGCGGAAACCTGGGTGTGAAATGGTTGCATGGAGCAGATGCAAAAAATTTGCGTGCGGAAGTAAAAGCAAAATTTACAACAACAGCTACGGCATTTAGTCAATACCCTGATTATATCTTTTCAGATCCAACGCGTAAATTTCCTTCGGAAGAAGTGGTAATTTTTGATGGATCTTTAGATGGTGAAGGAAATGCTAACCTTAGTAAAAAAGTAAGTTTTAGTCAGCAAGCGCCAGGAATGTTACGGGCATCATTTTTAACACGAGCGTTTGAAAATGGGGGTGATTTTTCTATCGATGCTGTTTCAAAAAACTACGCACCTTACGAAACCTTTATTGGTCTTAAATCGCCCAAAGGGAGAGCGTATGGTTCTTTTTACACCGACGAAGACATTCGCTTTGATGTGGCTACCGTGGATGCCACAGGAAAGCCGGTACAAACAGACAATTTAGAGGTGAAGGTATACCAAATAAAATGGCGTTGGTGGTGGAACTCATCGTATGACGATTTAGCTTCGTATACGGGAAGTAATTATAAAAAAGCGATTAAATCATTTACCATTAACACGGATTCTAACGGAAAGGCTTCGTTTAAAGTCAATATTCCAGATGAAGAAGGTGGACGATATTTGATTCGGATATATGACCCAAAAGGAAAACACGCTACAGGTAGAACCGCCTATTTTTATAAAAACTGGTGGCAACGACCTGCCGGAAGTGATCCTCAAGCTGCAAAAATGCTTGTTTTCTCATCAGATAAAGAGCAGTATGAAGTTGGAGAAACCGCTAAAATTACCTTTCCATCGGGTACATCAGGACGAGCTTTAATTAGTATTGAGAACGGAACAGAAGTATTAGATCAGATTTGGATTAAAACCCAAAAGGGTGAAACAACTACAGACATCCCAATTTCTAAAGCGATGGCGCCTAATGTGTATGTAAACATTTCGCTTTTACAACCCCATGCTTCAACGGCTAATGATTTACCCATACGATTATATGGAGTAATTCCTTTATTAGTTCATGATCCCGCTACAATCTTACGTCCCAAAATTAGCATGCCAGAGGTGCTCCGACCCGAAGAGACCTACGAGATTAAGGTGAGCGAAGCACAAGGTAAACCAATGACCTATACCCTTGCAGTGGTAGATGAAGGCTTGTTAGATCTAACACGTTTTAAAACGCCAAATGCTTGGAATGGTTTTTATAGTAAAGAAGCTTTGGGTGTTAAAACATGGGATATTTACGATTATGTCCTAGGTGCCTATACCGGAAGTATTGAGCAAGTTTTTGGAATAGGGGGGGACGAAGAAGCCGCAGACCCTTCGGCAAAAAAAGCCAATAGATTTAAACCAGTGGTGACTTATCTGGGGCCGTTTACGCTTGAAAAAGGGGCAAAGAAGGTGCATAAGATACACATGCCAAAATATGTGGGCGCAGTGCGCGCCATGGTCATTGCTGGAGATAATTCAAAAGGCGCGTATGGTAGTACGGAAAAGGCAGTGCCTGTGCGTAAACCATTGATGGTGCTATCATCGCTTCCGCGGAAGCTGAGTCCGGGAGAACAAGTAACCTTGCCCGTCACGGTATTTGCAATGGAAGCTAAAATAAAGAAAGCCGACATTCGATTAAAACTCAGCCCTGGGATTAAAATAGTGGGAGAATCAACGCAGCAAGTAAGCTTTAGCAAACCAGACGAAAAAATGCTGTACTTTAATCTTGATGTGAGCGAGGCGCAAGGCGTGGGAACAATTGAAGTAATTGCTGAGGGAAATGGCGAAAAGTCATCCTATGAAGTAGAAATTGATGTAATTAACCCCAACCCGGTAAGTACAGCGTATACCGATGTTATTCTCGAACCAAATTCAACTCAAACCATCAATTTTGAAACCTTTGGCGTAGCCGGAACAAGTGGAGCTACGGTTGAGTTTTCTACCATGCCTCCAATGGACTTTACAGGCCGTTTAGCGTATTTAATTAGGTACCCACATGGCTGCGTTGAACAAACTACATCGAGCGTTTTTCCACAACTTTATTTGGCTGATATTTTTGACCTAACCTACGATAAAAAACAGGAGATGGATAAAAATATTAAAAAAGCGGTGGAAAAATTAGGCTTATTTCAATTGCCCAACGGAGGGTTGAGCTATTGGATGGGACAAAATTCTGCCGATGATTGGGGAACTAGTTATGCAGGTCATTTTATGATTGAAGCCGAGAAGAAAGGGTATATCATGCCATTGAGCTTTAAGGCAAATTGGATAAAATACCAACAAAAAGCAGCGGCTAGCTGGAGACCGAGTTACAAGCGTTATCATACAGATTTGGCGCAAGCGTATCGTTTATACACCTTGGCTTTGGCCGGTAAACCTGACCTAGGTGCAATGAATAGATTGAGAGAATTTAAGGAAATATCTAATGATGCAAAATGGCGTTTGGCAGCTGCCTATGCCTTGGCTGGCCAAAAAGAAGCGGCTCAAAAAGTTTCTGCCATTGCAAATATTGATTTTAAAGCTACGAACGATTATTATACCTATGGGTCTACCAATAGAAATAGAGCTATGGCAATGGAAACCATGCTACTCACAGATAACATCAAATACAGAGAGATGGCAACTTATATAGCCAAAGAGCTATCGTCAAAGCGATGGATGAGTACCCAAACTACAGCCTATAGTTTATTAGCAATGGCAAAAATGGTAGCGCTAGGAGGAGGCAAGGAGCTCGACCTTAACCTTAAATTAAATCAAGAAAAAGAAGAGGCTATTAACACTCCAAAGGCTATTTCACAACGAACCTTGTCGGTAAAAGAAGGGAATAATTCACTCGTCATAACCAATGATAAGTCGAATACGGTTTATGTAAGGCTGCTAAATTCCGGGGTCTTACCCTTAGGGAAAGAATTGGTTGAAAAACGTAATTTAGGGGTGAATGTGGTGTATAAAGATCTTTCGGGAAATCGGATAGACATTAGTGAATTGACACAAGGAAGTGATTTTAAAGCTGAAGTAACGGTTACTAATTTAAGACCTGAAATGGTGTATAACGTTGCCCTAACGCAAATTTTTCCATCGGGATGGGAAATTATTAATACGCGTTTTACTGCCTATGGCAATGCCACAAGTAATAGTGCCACCTTTATGGATATTCGAGATGATCGTGTGAATTACTATTTTGATTTGGGTAATAGAAAATCAAAGACCTTTACCATTGCGCTGAATGCGTCGTATTTAGGACAGTATTATTTGCCAGGAATTCAGGCTGAGGCCATGTATGACAACGAGTATTTTGTGCGAGAAAAAGGGCAATGGATTAAGGTAATTAAATAAATTGAAAACAGCGTTTATAAGGATAGAATGCGGTGAAGGGAAGTAAGATCATTAGACCAATATGGCGTTTTCTAAAACGTCATAGAATAAAATCAAGCCTGTTTGTAGTGGGGTTGGTTTGGTATTATTTTTCTTTACCTCAACAATTGTTTAACACCCCAACTTCTACCGTTATTGAAAGTGTTGAAGGTGAGCTATTAGGGGCACAAATTGCAACAGACGGACAATGGCGATTTCCAAAAATTGACAGTGTACCGTATAAATTTGAAACCGCATTACTGGCCTTTGAAGATGGTTATTTTTATAAGCATCCTGGCTTTAATCCCGTGTCAATTGTAAAAGCATTGTGGCAAAATATACGCGCAGGAACTGTAGAACGTGGAGGAAGTACCTTGACTCAACAAGTAATTCGCCTCTCGCGAAAACAGGCAAATAGAAGTTATCTTGAAAAAGTAAAAGAGTTGTTATTGGCCACTCGTCTTGAATTGCGCTATACTAAAAAAGAAATTTTAAATTTATATGCATCACATGCGCCTTTTGGTGGGAATGTAGTAGGATTAGATATGGCTTCGTGGCGTTATTTTGGGCGAGCGCCACATCAATTGTCTTGGGCAGAAAGTGCCACGTTGGCCGTTTTACCCAATGCACCAAGCCTTATTTATCCTGGTAAAAACCAAGATAAACTTAAAGAAAAAAGAAATCGTTTATTGCTAAAACTACATAACACAGGCGTGTTAGATAGTTTGTCCTACCGCTTATCTACGGCCGAAGTGCTGCCTCAAAAACCGTACGCAATTCCTCAAATTGCCACTCATCTTCTCCAACGTTTTGTGAAAACCAACCCTGGTGAACGCGTAAGATCAACAGTTCAATGGTCATTGCAAAAAAGAGCTCAAGAAATAGTAAACCAACACTACCTTAAGTTAAAACAAAATCAAATTCACAATGCAGCGGTGTTAATCATGGAAGTGAAATCGAAAAAAATTCTAGCCTATATTGGAAACACCCCTACAGATAAGCAACATCAAAAAGATGTAGATATTATAGACAAACCAAGAAGTACGGGTAGTATATTAAAACCTTTTTTATACACGGCGATGCTTGATGCCGGTGATATTTTACCCAATACCTTAGTGCCTGATGTTCCCACCCAAATTGCGAGCTATACGCCGCAAAATTTCGACTTACAATTTAATGGAGCCGTACCGGCGAGTAGGGCCTTAGCGCGCTCGCTTAACATTCCTTCGGTACGTATGCTACAACAATTTGGATTAGATAGGTTTTACCATTATTTAAAGACCCTACGGTTAACTGATATTAAATACAATGCCAACCACTACGGTTTATCCTTAATTTTAGGGGGAGCTGAGAGTAATTTGTGGGACTTGACAAAAAGTTATGCCGCCTTGTCTTCCACCTTAAATCACTATGATGCTACCCAAGGAAAATACTATAGTAACGAGTTTGATGAGCCAAGATTAACCGAAGAATCAGTGTTAGATCTAGGGGAAGTGAGTCTTGAAAAAACGGTATTTGATGCAGGGTCTATTTACATGACCTTTAATGCACTAAAAGAAGTAAATAGACCTGAAGGGGATGAAAACTGGGAGTTTTTTGATTCGTCGAGAAAGGTGGCGTGGAAAACAGGGACGAGTTTTGGCTTTAGAGATGCGTGGGCCATTGGCACCACCAAAGATTATGTGGTGGGAGTATGGGTTGGCAACGCGGATGGAGAGGGGCGTCCCGGACTAGTTGGTCTATCTACAGCCGCCCCGTTGATGTTTGACTTGTTTGAAACCTTACCCCGTAGTGATTGGTTTAAACAGCCCTTTGATGAAATGGAAAAGGTGCCTATTTGTGCCGAAAGCGGCCATCGTGCAAATGAATACTGTAGTGCGGTAGATACAGTCTATGTGCAGCGTAGTGGTTTAAAAACGAAAGCCTGTCCTTATCACATTTTAATTCACTTAGACGCTGAAGCGCAATTTCAGGTTAATTCATCCTGCTATCCCATTGCGCAAATGAAACACCAGAGTTGGTTTGTACTACCACCATTACAAGCCCATTATTATCAACAAAACCATCCTACCTATCGCGAATTGCCAAAATTCTTAGCCAATTGTTATGGTGGCGATAGTAGGCCCATGGACTTTATTTACCCTAAAGAAAACGTAAAGGTTTTTCTGGCAAAAGACTTTACGGAAGATACCAATGAAATTGTACTTAAAATTGCCCATGATCTTAATGATATTAAAATTTTTTGGTATTTAGATGATTATTTTTTGGGCACTACAGAGCGATTTCACGAAATGGCAGTAATCCCTGAAAAGGGGAAGCATCGCGTAACCGCAACGGATGAATTGGGTAATCAGATTTACAGAGATCTTGAAATTGTAGATTAACTTTTGTCAATGATTTGAAATGTAGTATCTTGGCTATATTAAATAACCCTAAGCAAGCCTACACCATGTTAAAGACCATACTAGTTGATGATGAAATCAACGCGTTAGAAGCTTTAGAATGGAAATTAAATCGTTACGTTGAAAATTTAAAAATTATTAAATGTAACTCTCCCGTAGATGCTGTTAATATTATTGAGAAGGAAAAACCTGACTTGGTTTTTTTAGATATTGACATGCCTGAAATGGATGGATTTTCGTTATTACAGAAATTAACGTATACCGATTTCGATTTAATTTTCACCACCGCACACGATGAGTATGCCCTAAAAGCAATAAAAGTATCAGCCATAGACTACCTGTTAAAACCAGTCGATAAGGATGAACTGGTTATTGCGGTTGCAAAAGTGCGTTCCTCTAGAAATAATGATCATCTTGAGAACAAACTACAATCACTTTTTGCCAATCTCAGTCCAACCAATGAAAAAATAAACATCGCTGCCGATGGAAAAATTTATTTATTGGATAAATCGGATATTATTATGCTTAAATCTGACAAGAGTTATACTACTGTTTTCCTAGAGGATAATAAAAAAATTGTAGTGTCTAAAACACTTAAAGAAGTTGAAAAGAAATTTGATTTTCAAGAATTCTTTAGGGTGCATAATTCATACTTAATCAACATCAATCATGTCAAAGAATACAGAAAAAGTATGGGAGGTGAGTTGTTGATGAGTAATGGAATGAGTGCAAGTATTAGTCGCAACAAGAAAAATGAATTATTAGAGAAACTTTTTTAATTCCAACGGATGCTTTTAGATTTTAATTCAGAAATCTACGCCTTAATGCGAGGGGCTTTGTTATTTCTGTCTATATATATGTTCGCTTTGTTTAGTCAGCGCCGTAGAAGATTATACCTCTACTATGCGGCCTATTTGTTGTGCCTGTTTATCTATTTTTTAAAAGACGTGAGTATAGAGCCCTATACCTCGCTTTATCACTATGTAAATTTCTCTATTTTATATGTGGCCCTAGGGTTTTATTTAGCCTATGGGCGTGAAATATTACGAACTAAAAAGTATATTCCTTCATGGGATGCTTTGATGGTTATTGCGCAACGGGCCTTATTTTTATCACCCTTGCTTTTTTTATTAATTGAATACTTTTTTGGCTATACCTATCAAAATAAACTATTTGTCATTACCATGCCTATTATTTCGGTGTTTGCTATTTTGACCTATAGTGTGTTTAAAAAAATTAAAGGGAAACACGTAAATTATTTTATCATTGGATCTGTGATTTTTTTAGTTATGGCAAATATTAGCTTTATTGCTAACTATAGTTCAAAGGAATATTTTATAGAAAATTACGGGTTTCAACCAAAGTTATTTCTTTATGTAGGAGCATTTATTGAAACGCTATTTTTTACCACAACTATTGGCTATTTAATTCGAGTTTTAGAAACGAGAAAAAGAGAAACAGATTTACAATTAGAAAAGGTCACCAGAGAAATGGCGGATTTAAAAATGACGGTGCTACAAACACAAATGGATCCGCATTTCTTGTATAATTCATTAAATTCAATCAATAATTTTGTCATACAAAATGACGTTGAAAAAGCGTCTGACTACATCACAAAATTCGCTAGATTAATTCGCGAAATTCTTAAAAATTCGTCTAGTTTAACCGTTCCGTTGGAGGATGATTTAGGGGTGTTGGGGCTTTATGTTAAATTAGAGCAAATGCGTACCGTTGGCGGCTTTGATTATATCGTAACTATAGACGATGCGATTGACTTAAGAGATATTCAGGTGCCGCCCTTATTTATGCAGCCCTATATTGAAAATGCCATTTGGCATGGTTTTGCAAATGTTAAAGGGTATAAAAAGATTAGCCTAACCATCTATAGCGAAGAGGATAAGATTCGTTGTGAGATTATTGATAATGGGGTGGGGATTAAAAAATCAAAGACCATGAAACCCAAAGATAAGCGAAAGCCATTTGGATTAAAGGCATCAGAAGATCGAATAAAATTACTACACGAAAATCAGAATGTTTATGTTATAATTGAAGATATTTCAGATCATCAGCAGACCGGTACGAAGGTAACGATTAAATTTCCTAAAAAAATTTAGCACCATTTATTGTCAAAAATGTACCATTTATTAATGCTCATCGTTCATTTATTGTTTTTACCAAAAAAAAGCATCTCAGAACTGTACATTTGATCCTTGAAACGATCTCCCTTATTACCAGTTAATTATCGTTTACAAAAAAAATGTAGGGATTTTTTTCTCGAACGATAGCGGCTGAGAGATGTAGTCCAATATTTTTTTTGGTCTCCTCCAAAAAAAATATAACGATGGGAAAATTTACTGTGAAAGAGAAGTATTAAAAATTACTTATAACCTCGAAAAGGAGCTTATTTCGAGGTTTATTTTTTTCCCCAAGAACGATACGGCTCTTTGCTCAATTTGGCATTGTAATATTTGGCTTGACCCGTCACTTCTTCTCCTAGCCATGCAGGGATTAAAAAATCATCTTCTTCATGTTGAAGTTCAATTTCAGCAACGGTCAGTCCTTTATTTTCACCGTCAAACACATCCACTTCAAAACAATGTTCTCCGTATGGAATGCGATAGCGTGTTTTTATAATCAACGGGTGCTCTGCGATAGCTAGTAACAGGTGCGCTTCTTTTTTTGGAATTTCTTTTTCCCATTCAAAACGGGACAATCCGTCGCGGGAGGATTTTCCTTTAATGGTAATATATCCTTTTTGATCAATCACTCTAATTCGAACGACTCGTTTTTTATGCGTGCTTAGAAACCCTTGAATGAGGGTTGAGGCACTGCGTGCTTCTGCTTTAAATGAGTCATTTTTAACGAGAAATTTTCGCTCAATTTCGATAGCCATAGCCTAATTTTTTATAAAATTAATGAAATCACTTGGTATGTAGGCGATCTTTTTTCAATTTCAAGGCTTGGGTAATGCTACAGGATTGCTTTTTAATCCCCTAGGGTATATTTGATTGAATTCCCCACATAGCGTACTTCATATACGATTGCCTTGTTTTGTAGTATTTAAGGAAAAAAATTATCCCGTTTAAACACCAAGTTCTACTTAAAAATAATGAATATCTTTGAACAGAATCAAATCGCAATAATGAAACGAGTATTTAGNTTAGTAATGGGTTTATTGATGTGCAATGTGTGGGGTCAGGTTGACTTTTCCGACCGTTGGGAAGACTTCTATTCGTATCATAATGTTAAGGATTTTATTAAGGTTGATCAGCAAATTTATGCGATTGTAGATAATGCTGTTTTTAGCTATTCAATGGACACCAAAGAAATTCAAAAATTATCGTCTATTCAAGGGCTTATTGGAGAAACAACTTCTAGTATTTATTATAGCCAAACCTATGAACGGCTAATTATTGGGTATGAGTCAGGTTTACTCGAGGTGATTGAAAGCGATGGAAAGATTACGGTTAACACAGATATTAAGCGATTGACCATTACAGGAGAAAAAAGCATTAATCACATTACCGAGTATGCGGGAAAGCTTTTTATATCAACTCCATTTGCCATTGTTGAATATAAATTAGATCAGTTAGAATTTGGCGACACGTATTTTATTGGAGCCAATTCTAGTACGGTTCATGTCAATCAAATTGCGGTGCTAAATAATCAAATTTATGCCGCTACTTCACAGGGAATCTATACGGCAAATGCCGAAGATCCAAATTTAATTGATTATTCTAACTGGAAGCAGCCAATGGGCCTATTTGCGGGAAATTTTACGGCAATACATCCCTTTGACGGAACATTATACGCATCAAAAGACAATGGAATTTACCGCATCACTGATCCAAATTTGATGACCTTGATTAGGAGTTTATCAGCGACTATAATAGACCTTAAAGCATCGGAAGATTACTTGGTAGCAAGCCACTTGAATGAGGCAATTGTCTTTGATACTGCAATAAATGAAATAGTGCGAGCAGAGCGTTTGGTAGATTTAAACTTCACTATCCATACAGCTTACGCGGAAGGCGATCAGATTTTTTTAGGCACAAGTACGATGGGTATTTTAAACTCTCAATTCGCAAGTCCGTTAAATTATACAGAAATTCACCCTTCAGGCCCTTCTTCTAACGATATTTTTTCGATAACGGCACAAGATAATCACATTTGGATGGTTTACGGAGGATACGATGCGGCCTATGCTCCTAAACAGAATGCAGCAGGGTTTAGTCATTTTAATGGGGAGGATTGGAAGAATATTCCCTTTGATTATGCTTTTCCAGCACGAGATTTAGTGCATGTAACCATTGACCCAACCAATAATAATAAAGCCTATATTAGTTCGTATGGACAATCTAGTCCGGATCTTTTAGGGGCTACAGGTGGTATTTTAGTGGTAGAAAATGACGTGGTGCAAGAATTTTGGAATCACACCAACAGTGGTTTAGAAGATTTGGCACCTTCAGACCCCAATTATTCAAGTGTTAGAATTAATGGTACAGCCTTTGACGATCAGGGAAATTTTTGGGTGTCTAATTCATTTATTCCAAATCGATTGAAGAAGCGAAGTCCAGCGGGTGCATGGTCTTCTTATGATTTAAACAGTCTTATTACGGTTCAGGCCTTTGGATTGTCTGAATTGATTATAGATAGAAGTCAAAATGTATGGATGGGTTCCCGAAGAAATGGTGCCCTGGTGTATTCGCCAGCCACAAATCGTAAAAAAGTATTGACCACAGAGGCAACAAAAGGGAGTTTACCTGACCCTAATGTGAGAACCTTAGCAGTAGATAGAAGCAATAGAATTTGGATTGGAACAAAAAAAGGCTTGGTGGTGTATAGTAATGTAGGAGGGCTTTTTGATGCGGCCATTTATGATGCGCAGCCAGTCATAGTAGATGATGATGGGATTGCAAAAAAATTGCTTGGTGATCAGCAAGTAAGTACTATTGCTATAGATGGGGCTGATAATAAATGGTTTGGAACCGATACGGGTGGAGTTTTAGCCACTAATCCATCAGGTAGTGAAACCCTATTTACGTTTAACAAAGAGAACTCACCCTTACCATCCAATAAAATCATTAAAATAAAGGTTGACAATAGTAATGGGTTGGTCTATATTGCTACTGATAAAGGAATGGTTGCCTTTAACAATAATGTTGCTCCATTTGGCGAGACCTTGGGAGAAGTGTATGCTTATCCTAACCCCGCCAAGCGTCAACACAATACCATCACAATAGATGGTAGAAATGGCACCCATTTGCCACGAGGTACAAATGTAAAAATTGTAGATGCTGCAGGGCGTTTAGTACACGAAACCAATGTACTTGAAGGGCAAGAATTAAAAGGGGGAAAAGTAGTGTGGAATAAAACAAACTTGGCAGGGCGTAAAGTAGCCTCGGGTGTCTATATTGTTTTGCTTACCTTGCCAGACAAATCAGAAACGGCTATGTGTAAAATAGCCATCATTAATTAAATGATACAGACCCATAAAGCCATCGTCTTGAGCTCTTTAAAGTATGGCGAAGCGGACTTAATTGTGAAGTGTTATACGGAGATTGGTTTAAAATCATATATGTTAAAGGGCATCTTAAAACAGAAAAAAGGCCGCATAGCATCCGCTTATTTTTTACCGCTGAGTCAATTAGAGCTTACGGCAAACTACCCTCCTCAAAAACAACTATTTTTTATTAAAGAAGTTGGGGTGGCCTACCCTTATCAGCGGATAGCTACTGACATTGTAAAACAAACTATCGTGGTTTTTTTATCGGAGGTACTCAGTAGTGCGCTTAAAGAAGAAGAGGCAAACCCCTCCTTGTTTTCCTATATAGAAACAGCCTTACAATGGTTAGACACCCATGAACAAACTAGTAACTTTCACCTGCTGTTTTTGATGAATTTAACACGGCATTTAGGGTTTTATCCTGAGTTTAGTGGGTCGATGACCTATTTTGATTTAGTAGAAGGAAAATTCACAAACCATTTTGTGTCAAAACATTATATATCTGGCGAGCAATTAGGCTATTTTAAAGCCATTCTCGGCACAAATTTTGATGCATTAGCATCAGTAAAATTTAATAAAAAAAGTCGTCAAGAATTGTTGGAAATCTTAATCGAATATTTTGAATTACATTTGTCAGGATTTAAAAAACCGAAGTCTTTAGCCGTACTTAAAACTATTTTTAGTTAACTATGAAGAACGTATTACTCCTTGTTTTTTGTTGGTCATTTTTTAACGCCTCAGCCCAAACCGTTACCCTATTAGATAAAGATAGTAATTTTCCAATCAGAAATGTAGAAGTGTATAGTGAAAATAAGTTGGTAAAAGCAATTTCAAATAAAAATGGCATTGTAAACCTAAGTGCATTTGCAGAAGATGAAATCATTACCTTTTCACATTTGGGTTATGTAGAATTTGAAATTTTAAAAAGTCAAATTTCTGAAAAAGGTAAAATATTTTTACAAAGCGTTGAACATCAACTTGAAGAGATATTTTTATCCACATCAAAAGGGGTTGAGAGCCGCAAGCGTATCGCAGAACAAATTGATATCCTTTCGTTACAGGAAATAAGGCAGTTGCAGCCTCAAACGTCTGCTGATGTATTAGCTTCCATGCCGGGAATTAAAGTACAGAAAAGTCAATCTGGTGGGGGGAGCCCTATTTTACGTGGAATGGAGGCAAATCGTGTTTTGCTAGTAGTGGATGGGGTTCGTATGAACAATGCGATTTATAGGCATGGTCATTTACAAAATTCAATAACAATATCTCCAAATCAATTAGAACGGACCGAAGTTATTTTCGGCCCATCTTCCGTTGTTTATGGTTCAGATGCATTGGGTGGAGTTATTCATTTTTACACAAAAAAACCTAAAGTAAGCAACTTTTTCAATGCTGAGGTAGACCTTTTAAGCCGTTACAATTCGGTAAACAATGAAGTTACAGCACAGGCTGGCGTAGAGTTGTCCTTTCCTAAATGGGCTTCCTATACGAGCATTTCACGGAGTGAATTTGGGGATATCAACATGGGTAAAACGCGAAATCATGGTTTTGAGGATTGGGGGTTGATTCCAACCTATTCGTCAAATACAGCAACTGTTTATACGGATGAAGAAACGGTTAATTCTGACCCTAATCTGCAACGGCGTACGGGCTATGACCAAACCGATTTTCTTCAAAAAATTTATGTACCTATTGCTGAGGGGACAGCGTTAGGAATTAATTTTCAATACAGCACTTCTTCCCAGTTAGATCGTTTTGATCGGTTGATTGAGAGGCGCGATGGGAATTTGCGATTTGCAGAATGGTATTACGGACCACAAAATAGATTATTAGTGGCCACTCAGTTAGGAATTGAACCAGGCCTAAGTTGGATGAATAAAGGAAATATCACCTTAGCGTATCAAAATATTGAAGAGTCAAGGGTCAATCGAAAATTTGGCAGTTTAGATCGTATTATTCGAGAGGAACAGGTAGATGTGTTTAGTTTAAATGCTGACTTTTCATTGCCATTAACCATCGAGGAGGACCGAATTTTATCCTATGGTTTAGCGTTTACACATAATGATGTTACTTCTGTCCCAACAGGTGAAACCTTAGCTGTTGATGGAAATCGAATTTTAGGAATAGACGGCTATTTTCCGGTTCAAGCGCGATATGCCGATGGCGGCAGTACGTATTCAACAGGTGCAGCCTACCTAAATTACCGTCAAGATATCAGTAAAACCTCCACCTTGAATACAGGAATTCGATTTACACAAACGCGCTTAGCAGCAAGTTGGATAGACCAATCGATTATACGTTTGGCAGATCAGGATATTCAAACCAATAATTCGGCGGTTACCGCTACCTTGGGGTATATTTTTAAACCAAGTCAGCATTGGCAGCTTAACGGTGTTTTATCCTCTGGATTTAGATCGCCTAATATAGATGATGTTGGTAAAGTACGTGAAAAATCAGGCGATGTAACGGTACCTAATGTCGACCTAAAACCGGAGTATGCATATAATGCGGAGTTCGGATTTTTGCGTTATTTTAATAAGAAAAAAATCTATGTTGGGGCTACCTTTTACTATACTCTACTTGATCAATATATTATGCGAACCCCTTTTTTAATGAATGAGAGTTCTACTATTTTGTTTGACGGAGAGGAAGGCAATGTGGTGGCCAATGTGAATATGGATAAGGCGGGAATTTTTGGGTTTACAAGTACGATTAAGGGTACGCTTACAGATGATATAACCACGCATGCTTCACTTACGTATACGCACGGTAAGGCGTATGATACAAAAGAACCACTATCTTCCATTCCGCCATTGTTTGCGCAAGTAGGAATGCGCTATGAAAAAGGAAAAGTGGGTGGGGGAATTGAGTATGTTTTTAATGCCCGAAAAAAACCGTCAACGTATAATATGACAGAGGGAATTGATCGTTTTAAGGACACCCCTTTTGATGAAAGTACCCAAGATTATTACGGGTCACCACAATGGGCAACTGTTGATGTAAACCTCAGTTACGACCTCAGCAAACAATTAACCCTTCAGGCGGCGGTAGACAACGTTTTTGACATTCACTACAAAGAATATGCTTCGGGCATCTCTGCGCCAGGACGTGGCTTTAAAATAGCTGTTGTGGGGAGGTTTTGATTAATTTCAAATCTCAAGCACCAAAATTCAACTAAATCCCAAAAATCAAAACTCAATTTTTCAACAGAAATTTTTTTTATAGAAAGCTGTTTTAGGGGAGTTCAGATGCCGCTTGGCGAAGTTTGTAACGTTTTACCGTTTGAATTTAGTCTTCAGTCTTCAGTCGGCAGTCTTTAGTCAACAAGCGTATAGTAGAAATAACAACGAACAAGCTGCAAATCTCAATTATTGAAACGAGTAGATTTTTGACGTAGAAGCTCCGAGCATGGGGGTATCGAGAAGCCTTTCTACAAAGGTAAGTTAAAATTCCAACCACATCATAGCGCAAAAAACACCCACATAATTAAGCGCTGTAGCTACGGCATATTAATTTTTTTAACTGATAAATTCCAGTTATTCAAAGGGGTAACTTTAGTATCATTCAACACCAACCTAAAAAAAGGGGAAAAATCCCCC
>JGI24723J26617_10000922_pt1 | contig 27179 bp, 20 predicted proteins | sample Cruoilmetagenom6_FD_26617 | JGI IMG/M metagenome (IMG submission 26617)
TATGAAAGCGCTCATTCAAAAACATTTAGAAAATTATGAGGATTTTATCTTAAACAAGAACATTACCGTGCATACTGCGCTAGATGATACAAAAATTCAAGCCAACGCCATTTTAGCAGATACGCTTTTATCAAATCTGTTGAGCAATGCGATTAAACACAATGTACAAAACGGAACTATTACCATAACTTTAACAGACAAGTTTTTAGAGTTTTCAAACACTGGAAATGCCCTTACACAAGATCCTGTCAATTTGTTCAATCGGTTTAAAAAGGCGAGCACCTTAAAGGAGTCTTTGGGCTTAGGACTTGCTATTGTAAAACAAATTTGCGATGTAAACAAATGGCATCCTAACTATACATATAAAGATAAACTTCACAAAATTTCAATTCTTTTCTAGCCAACGCAAAAGGCCAACATCACTCTCGTAACTAGGCCAATAAAAGAGCCAATTCTTAATCACTGTCGTGGGCATCTCATTAAATTTCCCAATTCTTGGCTGTCTTTAATATTTCTTTAGAATCGGGTCATACATTTGACCCAACAAACAAAACTAAATATTAATATTAAATTTAAACATTATGAAAAAATTGAGTTATGCCCTTGCTATTGCAGCACTAAGTTTGGTTAGTACAAACGGATTTGCCCAAGAGGTAAAAGAAGTTGTTGAGGTTGTTGAAGCTATTCAACAAGACAAAGTTGAAATTGAATTAAGCGCTTTGCCAGAAGTAGTTACCAAAGCACTCGCGAAAGATTTTGCAGGCTATAACGCACATAAAGCGTATACCACTACAAAAGACGAGGCTAAAGCATACTATATTGTGCTGAGCAAAGACGACGCCAAAATTGGTGCATATTACAATGAAGAAGGGAAATTAATTGAAAAGGAAGATATTGAAAGTTAAAAAGTTTCCACTAAAATAACCCGTAAATTCCTTTTTAAAACAGCCGAATGCGATTCATTGCAATCGGCTGTTTTTAATTCTATACCTACACAGTAGAATACCGCATACCATTTTATCAAATCTAGATAGTATTAATTAAATGTTAATTTCCTGACACAGGCCCATACTTGCAAATTTCTTTAGATTCTACTTGTACATTTGAGGAAATAAAAAAATAAAAAAATGGAAAACGAAAATAAAATATTCTACGTCACCTTAGCAAACGAAAATGCTAAAGTTGAATTTCTCTTTAATGCGGATGGAGATGTATTAGAGAAGCCAACAAAAACAATATAAAAATTGGGTTGATTGCTGTTAGAAACAGCTGATCTGTCTTGGATTAAGCTGTTTCTTTCACTTTTTTTCTCAGCATTTATCAATTCTGCTTAGAACTTCAGAATTTCTTTAGATTCTATTCATACATTTGAACCATCAAACTAGCGTATTACGATACGTTTAGCAGTTATAAAATTACAAAACAGAGCAAATTGGGTTGATTGCTTTAATTGAAACAGCTTAATACTTTTCTACAAAATTAAGCTGTTTCTTTTTCTAAAATCAAACACATTGAAATAAAGAAAAACACTCTAAATTTAAATACCTCTCTTTTAAAGAGAATTTGTTAATAACTTCCGTTATTAAACAGCATAGAAAACACGCTTGAAGAAGCGTGTTTTCTTATATTTGTATGTTTTTGAAATTACCCTAAAAAGAGAGATAAAAATATGAGCGAAGACGCAAAAAAACAGCAATATTCTGCTGATAGTATTCAGGCCCTTGAAGGGATGGAACACGTTAGAAAACGTCCTTCAATGTATATTGGAGATGTTGGAATAAGAGGATTGCATCACTTGGTATATGAAGTAGTGGATAACTCTATTGATGAGGCAATGGCCGGCCATTGTGACACGATTGAGGTAATAATTAATGAGAATAATTCCGTGTCTGTAAAAGATAATGGGCGAGGAATTCCTGTTGATCTTCATAAGAAAGAAGGCGTGTCAGCCCTGGAGGTAGTTATGACTAAGATTGGTGCCGGGGGTAAATTTGATAAAGACTCGTATAAGGTTTCTGGTGGACTTCACGGTGTTGGGGTGTCTGTAGTAAATGCATTATCGTCAAGCCTTAAAGCTACCGTATATCGCGATGGGAAAATTTATGAACAAGAATACGAACGCGGAAAAGCACTTTATCCTGTAAAGTCAATTGGCGAAACAGCACAGCGCGGTACCATGGTGACGTTTATGGCTGATGACACTATCTTTCAAGCCGATATCGACTTTAGTTACGAAACACTTTCAACACGACTTAGAGAGCTTTCCTTCTTAAATAAAGGGATTAAAATTGGTCTTATTGACAAGCGAAATAAAGATGAAAAAGGTGCATTCGTTGAGGATCATTTTTACAGTGAAATAGGACTCCCAGAATTTGTCCGTTATCTAGACGGAAACCGTGAGCAATTAACCTCGGATGTAATTGCTATGGAAGGTGAAAAAAATGGTGTGCCAGTTGAGGTTGCCATGGTTTATAACACCTCGTATAACGAAAATTTACACTCGTATGTAAACAATATCAACACCCACGAAGGAGGAACACACTTATCTGGCTTTAGACGTGGATTAACAGGTACATTAAAAAAGTATGCCGAACAATCAGGAATGTTAGACAAACTAAAGTTTGACATTGCTGGGGATGACTTTAGAGAAGGCCTCACAGCCATTATCTCTGTTAAAGTACAAGAGCCTCAATTTGAAGGGCAAACCAAAACTAAATTAGGAAACAGAGAGGTTACAGCGGCAGTGAGCCAAGCTGTATCAGAAATGTTAACTGATTATCTGGAAGAAAATCCAAACGACGCAAAAATCATTGTACAAAAAGTAATNTTAGCTGCTCAAGCCCGTCACGCGGCTAAAAAAGCCCGTGAAATGGTACAGCGTAAGACGGTAATGTCTGGAGGAGGATTACCCGGAAAACTATCTGATTGTGCTTGGACAGATCCTGAAAAATGTGAAATATTTTTAGTCGAGGGAGATTCTGCAGGGGGAACAGCAAAATTAGGACGAGATCGTAATTTTCAAGCTATTCTACCGTTACGAGGAAAAATATTAAATGTTGAAAAAGCCATGCAGCACAAGGTTTTTGAAAACGAAGAAATACGAAATATGTTTACGGCATTGGGAGTTACCATTGGTACAGAAGATGATAGTAAGGCCTTAAATTTAGACAAATTACGTTACCATAAAATTGTAATTATGTGTGATGCCGATGTTGACGGTAGCCACATTGCCACGTTAATTTTAACCTTTTTCTTTAGGTATATGCGTGAATTAATTGAAGAAGGATATGTCTTTATTGCTGCCCCACCACTATACTTGGTGAAAAAAGGCGCAAAAAAAGCCTATGCTTGGAATGATAAAGAACGTGATGCACTTGTGGAAGAATTTGGTGGAGGAACCATTCAACGCTATAAAGGTCTGGGAGAAATGAACGCTATCCAACTGTGGGATACGACGATGAATCCTGATTTCAGAACCATGCGCCGAGTTACCATTGATAATGGAACAGAAGCTGATAGAGTTTTCTCTATGCTTATGGGAGACGAAGTTCCACCACGTAGAGAATTTATTGAAAAAAATGCGATTTACGCAAAAATTGATATCTAAAAACCGAATATAAAAATGAAAGTAACTGTTGTAGGAGCAGGTGCCGTTGGTGCAAGTTGTGCCGAGTACATTGCCATTAAAAATTTTGCATCTGAAGTAGTCATTTTAGACATTAAAGAGGGCTTTGCCGAAGGGAAAGCTATGGATTTAATGCAAACGGCTTCTTTAAATGCATTTGACACCAAAATCGTTGGAACAACTGGCGACTATGAGAAAACCGCAAATAGCGATATTTGTGTAATCACTTCTGGAATTCCAAGAAAACCAGGCATGACAAGAGAAGAACTTATTGGTATAAATGCCGGTATTGTAAAGTCTGTTTCCGCCAGCTTAATTGAGCATTCTCCAAACACCATTATCATTGTGGTATCTAATCCTATGGACACCATGACGTATTTGGTACATAAAACAACCAACCTTCCTAAAAATAGAATTATTGGAATGGGTGGAGCTTTAGATTCAGCCCGATTCAAATACAGATTAGCCGAAGCTTTAGCAGCTCCTATTTCTGATGTTGACGGTATGGTTATTGGTGGTCACTCTGATAAAGGAATGGTTCCATTAACAAACCACGCCACAAGAAATAGCGTAAAAGTTTCTGAATTTTTAAGTGCTGAACGCTTAGAACAAGTTAAAGAAGATACCAAAGTCGGTGGGGCAACCTTAACCAAACTTCTCGGTACTTCCGCATGGTATGCTCCTGGTGCAGCCGTATCTGGTTTAGTTCAAGCCATTGCATGTGACCAACATAAAATGTTTCCGTGCTCTACCTTATTAGAAGGTGAATACGGTTTAAACGACTTGTGTATTGGAGTTCCTGTACTCCTTGGAAAAAACGGGATCGAAAAAATTGTTGAAATCAATTTGTCTGATGCTGAAAAAGCACATTTAGCTGAAAGTGCAAAAGGTGTTCAAAAAACGAATAGTTTATTAGCACTTTAAAAAAATGGTCTGATTCTTGAATAGCATGTTATGGCTAAACAAGTATTAGACCATTAATTAGTATAAAAATAGTATATTGAACATCTTTTAAAAACTGTAAAAATGAAAAACACTACCAAAAAATCAACAATCACAACCCTTGCCATTATCGTTATGGCACTTTTTAGCATACAAGGTTTTGCGCAAAAAGAAATTAAAGAAGGATACGTTGTGCAAAAAATGGAATTATCTACGGGTGATGCTGCGATGGACGCACAAATTCAATCGGTGATGGGGGATTTAACCTCTAAAACTTTTTTCAAAAATCAACTTTCTAGCACATCAATGAGCAACCCTATGTCGGGTGATACAAAAACAATTGTTGATCTAGAAAGCAAGAAAATGGTTATCATGATGGATAATCCAATGATGGGTAAAAAATATCGTGAAGATAATATTGACCTTTCTGAAGAACAACTTAAAGACGTAAAGTTTACGCCAAATGGCAAAACTAAAACGGTTCTAGGATATACCTGTAAAGGGTATGATGCCGAAGCTAATATTGAAGGGACAACTACTAAAATGGTATTATATGTTACAGAACAAATCAAAGCTCCTACACAATACGCTGCTTCTTTTGGGAATAAACTCAAAGGATTTCCAATGTTTATTGAAATGTCTATGAATCAAGGAGGAATGGACATGCTAATGAAAATGGAAGTATCAGAGATTAAAGCAGAAAAAGTAGCTGATAGTGAATTTGACATGAGCATCCCAGAAGGATATTCTAAAATGTAACCTCATTATAACACAAAAAAAAAGTCCTTCTAACTTAGTTTAGAAGGACTTTTTTTATTTCACAGTATAGCCGAATTAGCCACGTAACCACGCTTCACGTAATGCATTTTGTTTTGCAGTTGCTTGGGGACTCACCATCAGTTTTTCTCCCATCGTATAACTCTGGGTTAACACTTTTTTGATTTTAATCTCCTTACCGTCACGCAAAAGTAGTACCTCTATTTCTGTACCCGGAACCCAATTGGCCATTCCGCCAATTAGTTGATTCGCATTTTGCAAGTTCACCTCTTGACCATTTACGCTTTTTAGCACATCATTAGGCTGTACCCCCGCCTCCTTCCAAAAGCTGTTTTCGGCAACCAAATTGGTAAAAAATATTCCCTTCTCAAGACTACCGCTAAAGATTAAGGCTCCCGCATTTTGAATAAAGTTTGTTTTAATTTTAGCCTGGCCTTTTGTTAAACCAACCTTGTTAAAATAGTAGGTGTAATCAATTGGTGTTGTTCCAATGACATGGGTGTCAAAAAACGTTCGCAGGCTTGGATAGGTCATTTCTACCATGATATCCATAAGTTTATCATCTTCAAAGGGTTTATTTTTCCCATACTTTAAAGACAACTCCTTCATCACGGATAAGATACCACGTTGTCCATTGCTCTCTTCACGCAATAAAATATCTATACACATGCCTATGAGCGCCCCTTTTTGGTACACATTATAATAATTATCTGCATACGGTTTATCTAAAATGTTTTCACTCATTTTAGTAAAACTCATCGTATCATCTAAATCTTTGGCTGTATTAATTTTTTCTAAAAGTTTGGCATAAAATTCATCNGCTGTTACCAATCCTTGATCCACTTGAAATAAGGTGGCGAAATACTCNGTCACCCCTTCATACATCCATAAATGCTTAGAAAATGTAGGCTGATTATAATCAAAATAATGCACATCCTCAGAATGCACACTCAAGGGCGTAACAATATGAAAAAACTCATGGGAGACCACATCTATCATACTTTCATTTAAAGCCTCCAACGGCATGCTTTCTGGCAAAACCACTACGGTAGACGTGTGATGTTCTAGTGCACCAAATCCCTTAGGAGCTGTGGGTGAATCTTCTGCTAAATACAAATAAATATCATATCTGCTTGTACTGTTTATATCCCCTAAATAGGCCTTTTGGGCCTTCATCATTTTCTCCATGGTAGTCCTTAGCACTTTGGCCGTATGCACTTTATTGGGCGAATATACACTCAATACAATCTTAATATCACCTACTTGAAATTCTTCCACGTCAAGTGCTCCGTACATCATTGGATTATCGGTAATATCAAAATATCTCGGAGCAAAATAACGTATTGTAGTTGCTTGTCCATCATCGCTGGTTTTCTCCGTTGTTTTTTGCAACGCTGAGGTGCGTTTAAATCCGGTAGGCGAAGTCACATCTAAGACGTATTGACCCCCTTTTAAGCGATCAAAATAACCAATAAATCCGTGTAAATTTAATACATAATTAGCCGGTTCGATATTCGTTCCAGAAGGAGAAAATGGCATGGCCTGCCCACCCTCATTTTCAATGTCATAGGTATCGTTTACACGGTATTGAATTTTATCAAGCTGTGTGGCTGGATATATTTTCCATGAATTTACATCACTTTTTATAAAAGTCAACTCATTTCCTTCGTAATCTAAGGCTTTAAAATCATCAATAAATCTCCCAAAATCACTCACAGCATAGGTACCTTGAACCACTTTAGGCATCCGATATACCACCGTATCAACGGTAAATCTACCTGGATTAACCTGTACAGGAACCTGGTCGTTTGTAACTTGCAATAGGTTCATTTCAACGTGAATTGGATTTGCGGTTGCTAGGTCAATCGCGGTTGATTTAGTACCCCCACAACGAGCCATCAACATCCCTACACCAATTATTATTAGTACTTTTTTCATTTTTATGGTTTTATAATTTTGTTAATCAACCCTCCTTAAGACAGGCCGTCAATAACTCCATCATTGTTAATTTCCATATGACTTGACGCAGGAACACTAGGTAATCCAGGCATCCGCATCATTTTTCCGAGGATAGGAATTAAAAACTTTGCTCCAGCCGCAATTTCAATTTCACGAACGGTAATGGTAAAACCATTTGGACTTCCTATTAGACTTGCATTATCAGAAAAGGACTTTTGCGTCTTCGCCATACAAATGGCAAAATCGTTAAAGCCTAATCGTTCTATTCGCTTCAATCGCAATTTTGCTAAATTATCAAATTCTACACCATCCGCACGATATATTTCCTTCGCAATGGTTTCAATTTTTTCAACTACGGGTGATTTCCAATCATATAGTGGTTTAAACATGGTCGCCTTATGGGTAACCACATCCACAACCGCTCTAGCTAAATCTTGCGTTCCTTCACCTCCTTCTGCCCATCCTTTAGACAGTACTGCCTGTACCCCTAGGGCAGCACATTTTTTAATCACTAAATTCACCTCTTCTTCACTATCCGTGCTAAAGGCATTAATAGCGACTACCGGTTCAATATTAAATTTTCGTATATTTTCTATATGACGTTCAAGGTTTGCAAACCCTGCTTCAACACGGGTTACATTGGGTGTGTTATACTCCTCTTGCTTAGCTCCACCGTGGTGACGCAACGCCCGAATTGTAGCAACTAACACAACAGCTTCTGGGTTTAAACCAGCATACGCTGATTTAATATTAAGAAATTTTTCAGCTCCCAAATCTGCACCAAACCCAGCCTCTGTAACTACATACTCAGAAAGCGATAAGCCCATTTTGGTTGCAATTAAGGTATTGGTACCTTGTGCAATATTAGCAAAAGGGCCCCCATGAATAATGGCTGGATTTTTCTCCAACGTTTGAACGAGATTAGGTTTTATAGCATCTTTTAACAGAATGGTCATGGCGTTTTCAGCCTTTAAATCCCTCGCAAAAATTGGTTTTTTATCAAAGGTAAATCCAATAAAAATATCTCCTAATCGCTGTTTTAAATCATCTCTATCTTTCGCCATACACAAAATGGCCATTACTTCTGAAGCGGGCGTAATATTAAACCCATCTTCTCTAGGGATCCCATTGGCGGTACCTCCTAAACCAATGGTTATATTTCGTAATGCCCGGTCATTCATGTCAATTACTCGTTTCCATGAAATCGTTCTAGGATCAAGATTAAGATTACCCACCCTACTCTGTAAGTTGTTATCTATCAATGCCGAAAGTAAATTATTTGCTTTTTCTACGGCATTAAAATCCCCTGTAAAGTGAAGGTTGATATCTTCCATTGGAACAACCTGTGAATACCCACCACCAGCTGCACCTCCTTTAATTCCAAACACGGGGCCCAAGGAAGGCTCCCGTAAAACCACGGTAGATTGTTTCCCTATTTTATTGAGCCCTTCATTAAGTCCAATAGAAACCGTAGTTTTTCCTTCTCCTGCAGGTGTAGGTGTTAAGGCAGTAACCAATACCAAATGATTTTTTGCTATTTTTTCATCATCAATGAGATGAAGTGGCAATTTCGCTTTGTATTTACCGTATAATTCTAACTCGTCTGAGTCAATGCCTAATTTTGATGCAATGCTATTGATATGAGCCAGCGAAGTTTGCTGTGCTATCGCAATATCTGATAATGGTTTCATAAATAGTGTAAAATTTTGAAGCGAATATAACAAAAATAGTCTCGCTGATAATAATATAATGTTGAGTTTACTATTTACAAAAAATAGAAAACAATTGGCTATTCACAATTGAAAGCCTATATTTGCGCGTTAATTACAAATTCAAGATTTTATAAATAGAAAAGGAGTATGCAAAACAAAGGAGTTATTAAAACGTTTGCAATTATTTTCGGCTTAATCTGCCTGTACTACCTATCCTTTACATGGGTACATAATCGTGTAGTGAATGACGCAAAAGAATATGCCAATGGAGATGCTGTAAAGGAAGAATTATATTTAGATTCTGTTGCAAATCAGCCAGTTGCCAATTATTTGTTTCAAGATTTTACCGGAGCAGAAGTTGAAGAGAGAGCCTTAAATTTAGGACTTGATTTAAAAGGAGGGATTAATGCCACCTTAGAACTTCAAGTAAGATCAATATTAGCTGGTCTTTCTAATGATTCTAATAATGCCGTTTTCAACAAAGCACTTGTTAGCGCTACAGAAGCACAATTAAGTAGTGATAAAGACTATTTAGATTTGTTCTTTGACGCTTTTGAAAAAGAGAGCAACGGAACTGTAAAACTTAGTGATCCTAGTATTTTTGGAAACAAAAATTTAAAAGATAAAATTAACTTTAAGCTTACTGATGAAGAGGTAAAACCTATCTTACGTGAAGAAATTAAAAGCTCTATCAGTACGGCTTTTACCGTATTACGAAATAGAATTGACCGCTTTGGCGTGTCTTCTCCAAATATTCAACAAATTGGTGAGTCTGGACGAATCTTAGTAGAATTACCTGGAGCAAAAGATATTGCCCGTGTTCAACGTTTACTTGAAAGTAAAGCTGAATTACAATTCTGGGAATGTTACGAGAATAGTGAAACTGCCCAATTCTTTATTTCTGCTAATGCTAAATTAGCAGAGATCTTAAAACCTAAAAAAGATACCTTAAGCGAAGTAGTAAAAGACTCTACAAGTGCGAAAGAATCAGAAATTGAAGCCTTGTTAGGTGAAGAAAAAGATTCTGTTGACACAGCTGCAGCTAACCCGCTTTTTGCTGTATTCTTTCCAAGCATCCCACAATCTGCAGAGCAACGCAGTTCTGCTGTTGGTACTGCTGCTGTGAGAGATACCGCTAAGGTTAATGAATATTTACGCATGCCAGCAGTGAGAAACCTCCTGTCAAATGACATGGTTTATGTTAAGTTTTTATGGGATGCAAAACCTATAAAAAACACCGAAGTAATTAGCTTATACGCTATAAAATCAAACAGTAGAGATGAAGCTCCGATTGAAGGAGATGTAGTTTCTGACGCTTCGCAACAATATGCTGCAATAGGCTCTAGCGCCGAAGTATCTATGACTATGAATAGTAAGGGTACGAAACAATGGGCCAAAATGACCGAAGAAAATGTCGGTAATTTTGTAGCTGTCGTACTTGACAACCTTGTGTATTCAGCGCCTGTTGTAAATGGAGCTATTCCTAATGGAAGAACCTCTATTGAAGGTAATTTTTCTGTCGCTGAAGCACAGGATTTAGCCAATGCTTTAAAGTCGGGTAAATTACCTGCCGCAGCAAAAATCATTGAATCAGCCGTAGTGGGTGCATCCTTAGGACAGGAAGCAATCCACAGCAGTACCATCGCTTTTATCTTAGCCCTTTCATTTGTGTTAGTTTGGATGCTGTTTTATTACGGTAAAGCAGGTATTTACGCCAACATTGCGCTCTTAATAAACATCTTATTTATTTTTGGTGTCCTTAGTGCTTTTGGCGCCGTGCTTACCTTATCAGGTGTAGCGGGTATTATCATTACCATTGGTATGTCTGTAGATGCGAACGTTATTATTTACGAACGTGTAAAAGAGGCCTTGCACAAAGGAAAAAATTTAAAAGAATCCGTTAGTGAAGGGTTTAGTTTTAAAGGAGCATTATCTGCCATTATTGATGCAAATATTACGACCTTTTTAACTGGTATTATCCTATATATTTTTGGATCTGGTCCTATTAAAGGATTTGCTACCACCTTAATGATAGGTATTGCAACATCACTTGTTTCGGCNGTTTTTATTACGCGCCTATTAATTGAGTGGTCAGCAAATAAAGATCGTAAGATGACNTTTAATACTGCCATTACGAAAGGATGGTTTCAAAACATCAAAATTGATTTCTTGGCAAAACGCAAAATTGCTTATATTATCTCAGGAATCATTATTGTCACAGGACTTGTTTCGCTATACACAAACAGCTTAAACTACGGGGTTGATTTTACCGGAGGTAGAACCTATACCGTACGTTTTGAAAACGACATGAATGCTTCTGAAGTTTCAAACACATTAAAAGAAGTATTTGGGGATAGTCCAGAGGTTAAAACCTATGCATATCCGAATCAATTAAAAATTACCACCAAATATAAGGTTGAAGAAAGTTCTTTAGAGGTTAGTGATGAGATTCAACAACTTATGTTTACTTCATTACAGAATTACCTCCCAGACGGAACGACCTTAGAAGATTTCAAAATTAATACTGGGTCTTCAAATGACGACAACAAAATTGGTATTATGGGCTACCTAGAGGTAGGACCAACCATTGCTGATGATATTAAGCAAGCTGCTATTTGGGCTATCTTAGGTTCACTTATTGTAGTTTTCTTGTATATTCTATTGAGATTTAGCAAATGGCAATACAGTTTAGGTGCCGTAGTTGCAGTTTTCCACGATGTACTTATTGTATTAGCCATCTTCTCTTTATTCTATAAAATATTACCATTTGACATGGAAATTGGACAATCATTTATTGCCGCCCTGTTAACTGTAGTAGGGTACTCATTGAATGACACCGTAGTAATTTTTGATAGAATTAGAGAGTTTAATACCAAACACGCTACGTGGCCATTTAGTAGAATTGTTAATGCCGGTTTAAGTAGTACGTTAGGACGAACAATTAACACGTCATTAACCACTTTAATTGTATTGTTATCAATATTCTTATTTGGTGGAGATTCTATTAAAGGATTTATGTTTGCCATGATCATTGGCGTTGTAGTTGGAACATACTCATCGCTATTCATAGCATCACCAATCATGTATGACACAACTAAAAAATTAGAAAACAAAAACTAATACGTTCTGTTTAACCGATATAAAAACCGTTCCACAAAGAGCGGTTTTTGTTTTTAACATGTTATGATTAAGCTACACGATAAATATTTTGAATCCTATATAAGCGCAAATAAACTCAATACGACCATTGCCAAAATGGCTCAATTGGTCTATAAGGAGTGTGCAGATGAAATCCCTCTTTTTGTTGGTATTTTAAATGGTTCATTTATGTTTGCTGCTGATTTCGTTCGAGCCTACCCTGGTCAGTGCGAAATTTCATTTGTTAAATTAGCCTCCTATCAAGGTACTGAATCGGCGGGTAAGGTAAAAAAACTCGTTGGTTTAAGCGAAGACGTGACAAATAGAACCGTGATTATTCTTGAAGATATTATCGATACCGGTACTACCCTTGAGGAAATATACACGATCTTTAGACATAAAAAATTAAAGCAACTCAAAATTGCCACCCTATTGTATAAACCAGATGTGTATAAAAAAGGACTACACATTGATTATATTGGACTCCATGTTCCGGATAAATTTGTCGTTGGATATGGATTAGATTATAACGGTTTAGGAAGAAATTTATCCGATATTTTCACCTTAACAAAACCTACCATGACAAACATCGTATTATTTGGCCCTCCTGGGGCAGGAAAAGGTACTCAAGCTGACGTATTAAAAGACAAATACGCCCTAAAACACATTTCAACTGGAGATGTATTTAGGTATAATATTAAAAATGAAACGCCCTTAGGCAACTTAGCTAAATCCTATATGGACAAGGGTGATTTGGTTCCTGATGAAGTAACCATCAATATGCTTAAGCAAGAAGTAGAGCGTCATAAAGATGCTAACGGATTTATTTTTGACGGCTTTCCACGTACCGAAGATCAGGCAAAAGCCTTAGACACATTTCTCGCTGAAAAAGGAGCCACCATTAATGGGATGGTCGCTTTAGAAGTGCCCGAAGACCTTTTAGTAGAGCGCTTGTTAAAACGCGGTGAAACTAGTGGTAGACCTGATGATCAAGACGAGTCTAAAATTCGGAATCGTTTTAACGAATACCAAAATAAAACCGCTATTTTAAAAGACTATTACGCTCAACAAGGAAAGTACTACGGAATTGACGGCGTAGGCAGTATTGAAGAAATTACTGAAAGACTTACAAAGGTATTTGATAAGTTGTAACTTCGCAGCGTAGTTTTAAGCGAATTAATGCCGCTAAACTACCTGAACTAAATTCGTTTGAAAATGGCTCTAATTGATGTTAAAAATCTTGCCGTTTGGAAAGCCTCATTAGCGTTGACTAAGGATATTGAAGCGCTGACCGAAAGTTATCCGGAAGACGAAAAATTTGCCTTAGTCAGTCAAATGAATCGCGAGGCACGGGCAATTTCTGTCCATTTAGTAGATGCCGCGAATCATGAAATCACCAAAGAGCGCTTGCATTATTTGAACAAAGCGATTCACGCAACCACTGAACTTTTGACCCATACAATCCTGTCGCAACGCCTAGGCATCATTACAACGACAGTGATGGAAACATATGAAAAAAAAATTGTTTCTGTTTTAACTATGCTGAAAGCATTTAATTCCAAGTGATTATACGTCATTTTTTTAAACGTCTTTAACATTTAACTATCCTAACTATGACCGAAGGAAATTTTGTTGATTATATAAAAGTATTTGCTTCCTCTGGAAAAGGAGGAAAAGGATCTGTGCACCTACACCGTGAAAAGTACATCCAAAAAGGAGGGCCTGATGGTGGTGATGGTGGTCGTGGAGGCCATATTATCTTAAAGGGAAATAAAAATTCATGGACCCTATTTCACCTTAAATTTAAACGCCACTTTAAAGCTGAACACGGTGGAGACGGAAGCAAAAGTAGAAGTACAGGAAAAGATGGAGAGGATGTATATATCCAAGTACCTTTAGGTACCGTAGTTAGAAATGCCGATACACAAGAAGTTCTCTTTGAAATTACCGAAGACGGAGAAGAAAAAATCTTATTGGCTGGAGGTCAAGGTGGACGTGGAAATTGGCATTTTAAAAGTTCAACCAATCAGACTCCTCGGTACGCCCAACCTGGGGTAGATGGCGAAGATGGATGGTTTCAGCTTGAATTAAAACTATTGGCAGATGTAGGATTAGTAGGATTTCCAAATGCTGGTAAATCAACCTTACTCTCGGTTATCACTTCTGCGAAACCAAAAATAGCCGATTATGCCTTTACCACACTTAAACCCAATTTAGGCATTGTAGAATACCGAGACTATCAAAGTTTTGTGGTTGCAGATATTCCCGGAATTATTGAAGGTGCTGCTGAAGGAAAGGGAATTGGACATCGTTTTTTACGTCATATTGAACGAAATTCTACCCTCTTATTTCTCGTGGCGGCCGATTCGGATGATATTACAAAAGAGTATGAAATACTGTTAAACGAGCTAAAAAAACACAATCCTGAATTGTTAGATAAAGATCGATTACTGGCCATTTCAAAGTCCGACCTACTCGATGATGAACTTCAGCAGGAAATTACGGCCTTATTACCAGATGCTGTGCCTCATATCTTTTTCTCTTCATTGACACAAGTTGGCTTAGTTGAGCTAAAAGATCAATTGTGGAAAATGTTGAATAAGTAGCATTTCGGCTAAGCCAATTCGCGTTGCTCAACGGTAAATTATGTATATTGAAGCAACTTATTTTCTTATTTCTTCACCCCTGTAAGGTACTAAACCAGCCTAACTTACGTTTTCTTTGGTACGATAAATGTAATACAGACAATCTATTGAATGTATACACCAAAAAATAATTGACCATGAAACGATCAGTAATTAGAACAAATCCTGGAAAACATAGCAGTAATTTTATACAGAAGAACATAAAAAAATCGATGTTGCTTCTGGTGGTAATCTTGATTGCGCTAAGCTCTTGTGCACCCACCAATGAATTGACTATTGGTGTTACAAAACCAGCTCCTTTATTCCTTCCAAAAACAATTCAACATGTAGGAATTATTGATCGTAGCACACCTTCAGAAGAGAATAAAACCATTGATGGTATTGATAAAATATTATCAGCAGAGGGATTAAATTTAGATAAAGATGGTGCCCAAAAAGCAATTTCTGGCCTTTCTGAAGCCTTGGCAAATAGCCAAGCATTCGAAAAAATTACCATTATTGATAATGCCGCATTGAGAAGTCCGGGATTAGGAATTTACCCCGCCGTTCTTTCGTGGGAAGAAGTGGCTGATATATGTGAACAACACAATCTTGATGCCCTTTATGTTTTGTCGTATTTTGATACCGATTCAACCGTTGATTACGCTGCGATAAACAAAAAAGTTAAAGGCCCTGCAGGCATAGAAATTCCTGTAATAGAACATCAAGCTAAGGTTAACACAAACATCAAATTAGGCTGGAGAATATACAATCTAGCCGATCGACGCATAGTAGGGCAATTCCCTTATGTGAGAAATGTAACCGTAGTTGGCAAGGGCATTAATCCAGCCAAAGCCTTAAGTACCATTGCCGGAAGAAAAGAAGCCGTCTTAGCAGAAAGTAATGCTATCGCTCACCAGTATGGAAATCAAATCTTACCCTATAAAACAAGAGTGAAAAGAGTCTATTTTGTTAAGGGTACAGATAATTTTGAAATAGGAAAAAGACGGGCGCAAGCAGGACAGTGGAATAGCGCTGCGGAATTGTGGGAGCAAGAAACCGCAAATACCGAGGCTAAAATAGCAGGAAGAGCCTACTATAATATGGCTATTATTAATGAAATTAACGGTAATTTAGACCAGGCCATCGCCTATGCGCAAAAAGCCTATACCGATTACAATACTAAAGAGGCCTTAAAGTATATCAACGTATTAAAAAGACGCGTGGAGAGTAATAGATTATTGGCCGCTGGAAAATAACCTTACGCGCTAAGACACCATCTATGCAAGGAACTATTAGAAAAAACATCTCGATCGGCGCAACGGTTGACATCGTACTGAAGAAAGATCAGCGTACAGGTACCCTAACCCGTGGGGTAGTCAAGAAATTATTGACCAAGTCACCCACACATCCTCATGGAATAAAAGTAATGTTGACCAGCGGTGCGGTTGGAAGAGTAAAGTATATCCTACCTGCTGTTGAATAGTGTTATTGTAAATTAAAATTTCAAGCTCCTAATCCTAAACACAACAAACAAAAAAACAACATCAAAAACAAGAAGCAGCTCGATTTCGAGCTGTTTTGTTTCATTTTTAATTGTTGAAAATTGGATAGTGTTTGTTGTTTGTTATTTGCGCGTTGAGATTTAATTATCGGAAATCTTCCTGAAATACAACCTTTACACTTAATTTACTCCTTTTCTACGCCCTATTTCAACCATTTAAAATTGTATTTTTGACAGATGTGAAGCTACCTTTGGGCTTGAACAAAAACCAAAAATATTATGAAAAATTCAACTCGTATTGCTAGTTTTTTCTTACTTTTTATGAGTGCCTATTCTTTTGCGCAACTCGAAAGCACCTTTGATTTATCCCGTAGCATTACACTAAATCATACCAGTGAACAAAAAATAATTCCGTTAACTGTTAAAGATGATACTTCACATATTAATTTTGAGGTCAATTGTGAATTGTTGTATAATGAAATTGGCATTGAAATCATTGATCCTGCTGGTAAAGTCCTCGGCTCGTTCACTATTGAAAGTCAAGTGGTATATGACGAAAAAAATAAAGACGCCGTTAATACCCGTGCCTATCAAGAAACCGTTACAGGTCAAATTATCAAAGTAGTCAAGGGAACCGAAGGTACCTTTAAAATAATCATTACCCCAAAAGGGAAGGTATCTTCCAAGATTGAAATTAAGTCCAAACAATATTTAAAAAATTGATAATGATCAAAAAAGTACACTGGAAAGGTTTTCTTTTCCTACTCACTCTTTTATCCTTTCAATTGTCGTATGGCCAAAAAGAAACAACTCCACCTAAAATTTCAGGAAATTTTCAACTTGATTCCACTTGGCGCCCCATGGTTTACTTGTCGGTTATTGAGAGTTTTAATCAATTAAACACCATGTCAAAGGGGATGATTATTGCCTCGTCCCCTATTGATTCTGGTGGAAATTTTTCTTTTGAACTCAACAACTTACCTTCCAAAGATCAGCTCTATAGAATTCATGTAGCCAAAAAATCCACTTCGGCTGCCTCCTTAATTATTGGGGGCCGAGAAGAGAATCACTTTTTTCTTATCGTCAATGCTCAATCATCCATTCAGCTTAAAAACAAGGTTCCTGGCCCCATTTTTGGTGAAATAACAACCACAAATTCTTTGCCTAATGCGCAACTTCGACAGATTGATGAAATTGCCAAATTTACAGATAGTATTGATATGCAAAGCAATTTTCAAAAGAGTGAATTCATTCAAAGGGGAGTAGAAGATAAGCTTCGTTCAATTGCAGATACGGCTAGTCATCCCTTGGTTTCTCTCTATGCCTTATACAAGAGTAATTTTGACCCAACTTCCACCCTACATCAAGCCTTTTATACCCGCTATTTTTCAAAATGGGCTACAGAAAAATCGGTTTATTTTACACAAATGAGCGCTAAATTTNGTCCTTCAAAATCAATCCCCTGGTTTGGTTATGTGATTGGCGGATTAGGCCTTTTTGGGATNGGTTTATATATAGGAAGAAGACGCTCCCCAAAGTTAATCACACCTAAAAACACGCTTGCAGCATTAACCATTCAAGAACATAAAATTTTAGAAGGGATCCAAGCGGGCAAATCAAACAAAGCTATATCTGAAGAAAATCACATAGAAATGAGTACGGTTAAAACCCATGTGCGAAACATTTATTCAAAACTCAATATTTCATCACGAAAAGAAGCGTTTAATCTTTCAAAAAACAAGAGCTAAAGATAAAAAGTACCTTCGAGGCTAAAGCTATTTAGCTCCAAAAAGTCGTTCCATTAAGGTGTCTGCGTTTAACCAAATAACCACCACTAACAGCAATAAGATGAGTAAGACTATCGCCCGTTTATGGTTTGGTTTTTTACGAGGTTTAATACGTTTGAATTCCATATTTATGTGGCTTTAAGACCCAAAAATACAAATAACAAGCACCAAATTACAAACAAACACTAAAAATCAATACATATACATTCAAGCATAAACTAGACAAAATACGCTTTAAGAATAGAATTTTTTGAGCTTAGTGTTTTTTATCGGGGTTTAGATGTTTTCATTGATTACTACTTAGCAAATACAAAATAAATTCACCTTTGGTGATAGAAAATAAAGCACAATTTCTTTGTTTTCTACACGAACTAATTTCAGTATCTTTGCCGCTTATACCATAGCCTGAATGAAGAACATTCGTAATTTTTGTATCATTGCCCATATTGACCACGGTAAAAGTACTTTGGCAGATCGTTTATTGGAATTTACCAATACGATTACTGATCGTGAAAAACAAGATCAGTTATTAGACAGCATGGATCTCGAACGAGAACGTGGTATCACGATTAAAAGTCATGCCATACAAATGGATTATGAATTCAATGGAGAGAATTATGTACTCAACCTTATTGACACTCCTGGTCACGTAGATTTTTCATATGAAGTTTCGCGTTCTATTGCGGCTTGTGAAGGGGCTTTGTTAATTGTAGATGCTGCTCAAAGTATTCAGGCACAGACAATTTCTAACTTATATTTAGCGTTAGAAAATGATTTAGAGATTATTCCTATTCTAAATAAAGTTGATTTACCAAGTGCTAATCCTGAAGAGGTGACTGATGACATCGTTGACCTATTGGGTTGTAATGCAGAAGAAGTCATCCCTGCCAGTGGAAAAACAGGCTTGGGTATTCCCCAAATTTTAGCTGCTATTATTGATCGAATTCCTGCTCCAACAGGGAAGGATAACGCGCCGTTACGGGCACTTATTTTTGATTCGGTTTACAATCCCTTTAGAGGTGTTGAAACCTATTTTAGAGTATTAGACGGTAAAATCACGAAGGGGCAGCACATAAAATTTATCGCCACTGATAAATCGTACTATGCGGATGAAGTTGGCACCTTAAAACTAAAACAAGTTCCTAAAAAAGAAATTTGTACGGGTGATGTGGGCTATCTTATAACAGGAATCAAAGACGCACGTGAGGTAAAAGTTGGAGATACCATTACCGATACTAAAAACCCAACCACAGAAGCGGTTGCAGGATTTGAGGATGTAAAACCCATGGTTTTTGCGGGTATTTATCCAGTTGATACAGAAGATTATGAGGAGTTGAGAAACTCTATGGAAAAACTGCAATTAAATGATGCTTCCTTGGTATTTCAACCAGAAAGCTCTGCAGCCTTAGGTTTTGGATTTCGATGTGGGTTTCTGGGCATGCTTCACATGGAAATCATACAAGAACGTTTAGAACGAGAATTTAATATGACCGTAATTACAACGGTCCCAAACGTTTCTTATCACGCCTTTACAAAGAAAAATCCAGATGATATTATTATTGTTAACAATCCATCAGATTTACCTGACCCTTCTGGATTAGACCGTGTTGAAGAGCCCTATATTAAAGCCACGATAATCACCAAATCCGATTTTGTTGGAAATGTGATGTCATTATGTATAGAAAAAAGAGGGGTAATTACCAATCAAACTTATTTAACTACTGAACGCGTTGAATTGAGTTTTGACATGCCTTTAGCTGAAATTGTATTTGATTTTTACGATCGCCTAAAAACTGTATCAAAAGGATATGCTTCTTTTGATTATTCTCCTATTGGGATGCGCGTTTCAAAATTAGTTCGTGTTGACATCCTTCTCAATGGGCAACCTGTAGATGCGCTATCTGCCCTAATTCATGCAGATAATGCACAACATATTGGTAAAAAAATGTGTGAAAAATTAAAAGAACTCATTCCTAGACAACAATTTGACATTCCTATTCAAGCGGCCATTGGCGCAAAAATAATCTCTAGAGAGACTACAAAAGCGTTGCGAAAAGATGTTACCGCAAAATGTTATGGGGGTGATATTTCGCGTAAACGTAAATTACTAGAAAAGCAGAAAAAAGGTAAAAAGCGAATGCGTCAAGTGGGAAATGTAGAAATTCCGCAAGAAGCATTTATGGCGGTATTAAAATTAAATGATTAATTTGTTATCATTGGTTTAATTATTTTTTGTCTGATCGCTACTCCATAAACATTTTGTAAGTTTATAACACTAAACTTACATCAAATGAACGTTATTCATATAAGTGCTGAATGTTATCCTGTAGCTAAAGTTGGTGGCTTGGCCGACGTTGTAGGCGCGCTTCCCATATATCAAAACAAGCTCGGTGTATCGAGTACTGTAATTATGCCGTTTTATGACAATGTGTTTACACAAACACATCAATTTACCACACTTTACCGTGGTTCGCTAAGCATAGGTTCTAAAAAGATTCCATTTTCTATCGTAAGCCTGAAGAAATCAGAGCTCAACTTTGACCTAGTCTTGGTTGATATTCCCGCCTTATTACATACCCCTTATGTCTATTCTGCTGACGATACCGAACGTTTTATCGCCTTTCAAACCGCCACCTTAGATTATATCATCAGCCAGCAGGAACTTCCAACAATTATACATTGTCACGATCACCACACCGGACTCATCCCCTTTTTAATGTCGCATGGAAAGAACTATACCGCCTTAAAAGAGATCCCCTCTATTTTGACTATACACAATGCCCAATACCAAGGATGGTTTGACTATGAACACCTCCCTTTAATTCCCGATTTTGATCGCGCTAAAATAGGCCTCCTCGATTGGAACAGCACAATTAATCCTTTAGCCGCGGCCATCAAAACTGCCTGGCAGGTGGTAACAGTCTCCCCAAGCTACATGGCTGAACTACAGGTAAACGCTAATGGTTTAGAAACATTACTACAACACGAAAAACAAAAATGCACTGGAATTCTCAACGGAATAGACACCACAGTTTGGAATCCGGCAACCGATCAATTTTTACCAAAAACCTTTGGAATTAATAACGTTCAATCTGGTAAAAAAGCGAACAAAAAATGGCTGTGTAAACGATATCAATTAGATCCAAAAAAACCACTTTTTGTCTTTATAGGACGCCTTGTAAGGGAAAAGGGCGCAGATCTATTTAATGATGTTTTTACCCAAGCATTAACCGAAAATGACATCGCTATTCTCTTATTAGGCTCTGGTCAGTCTGATATAGAAGACCGTATAAAGGAATTAATCACACCATTAAAGGGTACATTCAATGCCCATATTGGCTATGATGAACAACTCTCACATGTAATGTATGCCGGCGCAGATTTTTTACTGATGCCTTCTCGGGTAGAGCCTTGTGGCCTAAATCAAATGTATGCCTTGCGCTATGGTACCGTTCCCGTGGTACATCAAATAGGAGGGTTAAAAGATACCGTGATTGATATTTCAAAAAATGGCGTTGGTTTTGTACATCAACAATTAACCGTAAGTGCCATCTGTAAAACCATCTCAAGAGCTACGAAATTTTATAGTGAGACCGATAAGTTTAAAAAAAATCGTATCTTAATCATGCAAATCGATCACTCGTGGGATTCCTCCGCAGCTTCATATATCAGTTTGTATAACAGCTTAATTCATTAACTATGATAAATAATAAGGTATTATCAATTATTTTGGGTGGCGGTCAGGGGTCACGTCTTTATCCATTGACAGAAAACAGATCAAAACCTGCAGTACCTATAGCGGGTAAATATCGCTTGGTAGATATTCCTATATCTAACTGCATCAATTCTGATATTAAGCGTTGTTATGTGCTGACGCAATTTAATTCAGCCTCCTTAAACCGACATATTAAGAACACCTATAGTTTTAGCTTTTTTAGCGCTGCCTTTGTAGATGTATTGGCCGCCGAACAAACCCCTGGAAACAAAGGTTGGTTTCAAGGTACTGCCGATGCAGTGCGACAAAGTATGCATCATTTTTTACGCCATGAATTTGATTATGCCCTTATTCTCTCAGGAGATCAACTGTATCAAATGAATTTTAATGACATGCTTAAAAAGCATGAAGAAAATCAAGCTAAAATTTCAATCGCCACCCTACCTGTTAATGCAAAAGATGCGACTTCTTTTGGGATACTTAAAACCAATAAAAAAAACGAAATCACCTCGTTTATTGAAAAACCAGCCGCTGAATTATTACCAGAATGGACGTCAGATGTCAGTAAAGACATGAAAAAAGAAGGGAGAAATTATCTTGCATCGATGGGGATCTATATCTTTAATCGAGACATTTTGATTGAATTAATGAAGAACAAAGAAACCAATGATTTTGGAAAAGAAATCATCCCTCAATCCATACACAAGCACAAAACCTTNAGNTATCAATACGAAGGGTACTGGACAGATATTGGAAATATAGATTCTTTTTTTGAGGCCAATATTGGCTTAACGGCAGATATTCCTAAATTTGATTTATACGAAAAGAGTAAACGCATCTATACGCGGGCGCGGATGCTTCCCACCTCAAAAGTCTCTGGTACTACACTAGTGCGCACGGTTATTGGGGAAGGCTGTTTAATTAATGCCGCAAAAATTCAAAATTCGGTCATTGGAATTCGCTCAAGAATTGGACAAGAATCTACGGTAATAAACACCTATATGATGGGGAATGATTATTATGAATCGTTAGAGGAAATCAAAAAAAATAAGATCAAAATTCTATTGGGTATAGGTGAACGCTGCTTCATTAAGAATACTATTATTGATAAAAATTGTCGCATTGGAGATGATGTAAGAATTAATGGTGGTAAACATTTAGCCAATACTGAAACAGATACTCATGTGATTATTGATGGTATTGTTGTCATCAAAAAAGGCGCCATCCTCCCCAAGGGAACGGTGATATAATAGAACAAACAAATGCAACTTACATGTTTCATAACGTAAAAGCTCACAGCCTATTTACTGATTTTGATATTGAGCTTTTTAAGGCGGGTAAACACTTTAAGCTCTATGAAAAAATGGGCGCTCACCCATGTACGGTCGATTCAATTAAGGGAACCTATTTTGCCGTATGGGCACCTAGTGCCAAAGCGGTCTCTGTAATAGGCGATTTTAATTATTGGTCACCTGGAAAACACAAACTCAATGTGAGATGGGATGAAAGTGGTATTTGGGAAGGCTTTATTCCTGAAGTACAAAGTGGAAATTTATACAAATATCACATCCTAAGCCATCAATCTAACATCATTACCGAAAAAGCAGATCCATATGCTCGACGTGCCGAGCATCCACCAAGTACCGCATCGGTAGTATGGCAGGATGCCTATGCTTGGAAGGATTCGGCTTGGATGAAAAAACGCCACCTCAATAACTCACTTAGTGCTCCGTTTTCGGTGTATGAGGTGCATTTAGGTTCGTGGAAAAGGCAAGTTGAAGAAGACCGTTTTTTATCCTACCTCGAGCTCGCTAACGACTTGGTTAAGTATGTTAAAAAAATGAATTTTACGCATGTTGAATTCATGCCTATTATGGAGTTTCCATATGATCCATCTTGGGGGTATCAGATTACCGGATACTTTGCCCCGAGTTCGAGGTTTGGCTTTCCGGATGAATTTAAGACCCTGATTGATGTCTTTCATCAACATAATATAGGTGTGATTCTCGATTGGGTTCCATCTCACTTCCCGGAAGATGATCACGGACTTGGATTTTTTGACGGGACTCACTTATATGAACACCCAGATAAAACAAGAGGTTTTCATCCCGATTGGAAAAGTTTAATCTTTAATTATGGACGTAATGAAGTCAAGTCCTTTTTAATTAGTAATGCCTTTTTCTGGTTAGACCAATTTCATGTAGACGGGCTACGTGTAGATGCTGTTGCATCGATGTTATTTCTTGATTATTCTCGAAAAGACGGAGAGTGGACCCCAAATAAATTTGGCGGCCGCGAAAATTTAGAAGCCATCGCTTTTATGAAAGAATTAAATATTGCCGTGTATGGTGCCTTTCCAGATGTACAAACCATTGCCGAAGAATCAACGTCTTTTCCTAAAGTCTCTAGACCCACCTTTGATGGCGGTTTAGGTTTTGGTATGAAATGGATGATGGGCTGGATGAACGATACCCTTAACTACTTTTCAAAAGAGCCTATCTATAGACAACATCACCAAAATGAACTAACTTTTAGTATGACCTATGCGTTTACCGAAAACTTTATGCTTCCGCTCTCCCACGATGAAGTTGTTCACGGAAAAGGATCCATTCTCGGTAAAATTCCAGGTGACGAATGGCAACGGTTTGCAAACCTACGTGTTTTNTATGGATATATGTTCACCCATCCAGGCACCAAATTACTCTTTCAAGGGGCCGAGTTTGGTCAAAGTGACGAATGGGATTTTAACAAAAGCTTAGATTGGCACTTGGTACAATACCAGGTACATCAAGGATTACAAACGATGGTTGCCGATCTGAATAGCTTTTACACACAAACACCAGCCCTATATGAAAAACAATTTGAACAAGCAGGCTTTGAATGGATAGACTATACAGATGCCACCAATTCTGTTTTAGTGTATCTCCGAAAAGGAAATGATCAGGATGCCCTGGTGATTATTGCCTGTAATTTAACACCTGTACCCCGCGAAAATTATCGTATTGGGCTTCCTAAAGCCGGACGGTTAACCGAAATTTTTAATAGTGACCAAAAAAAATATGGAGGAACAGGCCAGTGGAATAACACCCATCTTACCATCGATAAGGTTTCAAAACATCAGCAAAATCAATCGGTAGAAATTAAACTTCCTCCCTTAGCAATGGTTGCTTTTAGCTATAAGTAGATAGATGGCTAGTAATGAAATAAAAAAATAAAACTAACCTAGCCTTAAAAAATTGATAAGCTTTTAGCTAAAACAAAAGATTATCCTTATAAATTACCTAATTTTACTCTTTTTTTTAAGCAAGATATGATTTATGATTACGAATACTGAATTAGAATTAAAAGGAAATATATTTCCATCAAAAATAACGGGATTTACTAAAGATGTTGACACCCTCTATTTTACCACTGTCAATGATGTAATTCTCCAACTGACAATCTTACGTGATAGTGTATTGCGTTTCCGATTTACAACAACCGGCTCGTTTAAAAAAGACTTTTCTTATGCCATTACCAAACACGCCAGTATTGGGTATAATAAATTAGACATTAAAGAAGAGGCCAAACACTATACTATAACCACTTCAAAATTAATTTGTACTATCTCAAAAGAGAATCTTACGGTTTCAATTTACGATGCGCAAACAAAGGCGTTAATTAATCAAGATGAACTCGGTTTCCATTGGGAAGAAAGCTATGAATACGGCGGTAATATTGTCAAAATGAGTAAGGTTTCTAATGATGGAGAAAGTTATTATGGGCTTGGCGATAAAGCCGAGCATTTAAACTTAAAAGGGAAGCGATTTGAGAATTGGGTTACCGATTCATATGCCTATGGAAAACAAACGGATCCATTGTATAAAGCCATCCCATTTTATGTGGGATTACACGATAAAAATGCCTACGGAATCTTTTTTGACAACACCTTTCGATCATTCTTTGATTTTGCACATGAACGTAGAAATGTTACGAGTTTTTGGGCACAAGGAGGAGAAATGAATTATTATTTTATCTACGGGCCTAAAATTGAAGATGTAGTGGTAAATTATACTGATTTAACCGGAAAACCACATCAAATGCCACCCCTCTGGGCACTTGGATATCACCAATGTAAATGGAGTTACTACCCTGAAAAAAAAGTGCGAGAGATTACATCAAGGTTTAGAGACTTAAAAATTCCTTGTGATGCCATCTATCTCGACATTGATTATATGGATGGTTTTCGGTGTTTTACGTGGAATAATACCTACTTTCCAGACCCAAAAAAAATGATAAAGGAGCTAGCTGATGAAGGCTTTAAAACCGTGGTGATTATTGATCCTGGGATTAAAGTTGACAATGATTATGCGGTATTTAAAGAAGGCTTAGCAAAAGATTATTTTTGTCAGCGTGCCGATGGGCCTTATATGAAAGGCAAGGTTTGGCCTGGAGAGTGTTATTTCCCTGACTTCACCAAGCCCGAAGTGCGCGATTGGTGGGCTGGATTATTTAAGGAACTCATTGAAGATTACGGAGTAAAAGGGGTTTGGAACGATATGAATGAGCCCGCTGTGATGGAGGTACCCAACAAAACTTTTCCAGACGATGTGCGGCATGATTATGATGGGAACCCGTGCAGTCATAGAAAAGCTCATAATGTTTACGGTATGCAAATGGCGCGAGCAACCTATCACGGTTTAAAAAAGTTTACCTACCCCAAGCGACCCTTTTTAATTACTAGAGCGGCTTATTCAGGAACCCAACGCTATACGTCTTCATGGACGGGTGATAACGTAGCAACCTGGGAACACTTATGGATTGCCAACACACAAGCCCAACGTATGGCAATGTCTGGATTTTCGTTTATAGGCAGTGATATCGGAGGGTTTGCTGAACAACCCAATGCAGAATTATATGCGCGGTGGATTCAATTAGGTGTATTTCATCCATTTTGTCGAACACATTCATCTGGAGATCACGGCGATCAAGAACCGTGGACCTTTGATGAAGACGTTACTGATATTGTTCGCAAGTTTATTGAATTAAGGTATCAACTCCTTCCGTATTTATATACTGCATTTTGGCATTATATTAACGACGGTACGCCCTTGTTAAAATCACTAGTCATGTTTGATCAAGAAGATGTACAAACACACTACCGAACCGATGAATTTATGTTTGGTGACAAAATATTGGTGTGCCCAATTATCGAATCGAATGCCAAAGGACGGCGCATGTATATTCCGAAAGGCAAATGGTATAATTACTGGAATAATGCATTGGTAAAAGGAGGTAAGGAAATGTGGGTAGATGCCGATATAGACAGTATGCCGCTTTTTATCAAAGCAGGCGCAATCATACCTAAGTATCCAATTCAGCANTATGTAGATGAATTAGCAATTGAGCAAATAGGT
>JGI24723J26617_10000923_pt1 | contig 27171 bp, 22 predicted proteins | sample Cruoilmetagenom6_FD_26617 | JGI IMG/M metagenome (IMG submission 26617)
TCGGCACATAAGCGCGCGTGCAAGATTGAGCCGCATTCGCCAGCCGCCGGAGAATTCCTCGACGGAATTGCCGTACTCATCAGCTGCAAATCCGAGACCGTGCAGCAATCGTGACGCCCGTGAATCGGCGGTGAAGCCGTCGATGCCCTCCATGCGTTCGTACAAGAGATGCAGATCGGGTTTGCCGGCATCCGCTTCACCTTCGGCAATAGCGGCCTGCACGGCTCGCAACTCATGGTCGCCATCCATAACGTAGTCGACGGCGGAGCAACGGTCGTGCGGGCTTTCCTGCGCGACGTGTGCGATCTCGTCTTTCGGATCCAGGGCAAGCTCGCCATCGTCCGGTTCGAGCTCGCCGAGGAGCATGGCGAACAGCGATGACTTTCCACAGCCATTGGCGCCAATCACGCCCATACGTTGTCCGGCGTGAATCTGGAAGCTCGCGCTCTCGAAAAGGACTTTCCGGCCGCGGCGTAGTGAGATGTTAGTGAGGGCGAGCATGACCGGCGCGATTATAGGTCACGCACGGATATGGTGGTACAGTCCGTGCCCCTTCGCACCGCTGGCCCCTCCCATGAGCAAGCCAAAGTCCAAAACCGCATCGTTTCGCGACCTCAATCTCGCCGAGCCCCTGATCAGGGCGCTGGAAGAAATTGGCTATGAAACACCATCACCCATTCAGGCACAGGCGGTCCCGCACCTGCTGACAGGGCAAGATTTGCTCGGCCACGCACCGACAGGCACAGGTAAGACTGCGGCGTTCGCATTGCCGCTGCTGTCGCGTCTCGACATGCAGGACAAGAAAGTTCAGATCATGACGCTGACGCCCACGCGTGAGCTCGCCATCCAGGTGGCGGAAGCGTTTCAGCGCTACGCGAAGCACCTCAAGGGTTTTCACGTCCTGCCGATTTATGGCGGGCAGGAGTATTCGGGGCAAATCCGCCAGCTGCGCCGCGGCGTTCAAGTCGTTGTAGGAACACCCGGGCGTGTCATGGACCACATGCGAAAAGGCACGCTGAAACTTGATGGCCTGCAGGCGCTCGTGCTCGACGAAGCAGACGAAATGCTGCGCATGGGATTCATCGATGAAGTCTCATGGATTCTCGAGCAGACGCCAGAACAGCGCCAGATGGCGCTGTTCTCCGCAACCATGCCCAGAGAGGTTGAACGTATCGCGCGGCGCCATTTGAACAAGCCGCAGGAAATCTCGATCAAGGCAAAGACCGCCACGGCCGAGACGATTCGACAACGCTATTGGCAGGTAAGTGGATTTCACAAGCTGGATGCGCTGACTCGTATTCTCGAAGTTGAACCCTTCGACGCAATCCTGATGTTTGTGCGAACGAAGACGGCGACCAGTGAACTCGCAGAAAAACTCGAGGCACGCGGCTATCGAGCCGCCGCAATGAATGGCGACATGGCGCAGGCGCATCGCGAGCAGACCGTGGAGCGACTCAAGCGCGGTTCGCTGGATATCCTGGTTGCGACCGATGTGGCAGCTCGCGGCCTGGACGTTGATCGTATCAGTCATGTCGTCAACTACGACATACCCTACGATACCGAAGCCTATATTCATCGCATCGGTCGAACCGGGCGCGCCGGGCGCAAGGGCGAAGCGATCTTGTTCGTTGCACCGCGCGAGCGTCGAATGTTGAACGCCATAGAACGCGCCACGCGACAGAAAATTGAACGGCTGGAATTGCCGACGACCGAAACGGTTAACAACAAGCGTATTGCCGATTTCAAGCAGAAGATCACCGACACACTCGCGCTCGGCGAACTGGCCTTCATGCAGAACCTGGTTGAACAGTACCGTAACGAACACGACGTGCCCGAATTGGACATCGCGGCGGCTCTTGCGAAGTTGTCTATCGGTGACAAACCGCTGTTGTTGGCACCCGACAAAGACCGGAAGGCACGACGATTCGAGGAAAGATCATCACGCGGCAAAGATGACTCGCGTCGCGGCATTGGACGCCGCAACAAGGCAATGCCCGAGCCTGATTCTGACAAGCGGCGCTACCGTATCGAAGTTGGTCACGAGCATGGAGTAAAACCCGGCAACATTGTCGGTGCGATCGCCAATGAAGCGGGCCTGGACGGCGAGCATATCGGACATATTGAGATCGACCAGGAGTTCAGTCTCGTCGACCTGCCAGTCGGTATGCCACGCGATATCTTCATGGACCTGAAAAAAGTCAGGGTTTGCGGTCGACCGATGAAGATCAGCGTGCTCGGCAAACCAGACAAACCCTCGGCAAAGAAACGCAAGAAGCCGAAGAAGCCCAAGCGCTAGGCGAATTCACCGCTTGCAGTCCTCTGTGCATGCGCGTACGAACCGCTTACTTGTAAATGAAACGCACGGGTCCGACGTCCATCGGAGCGGTGATCTGCTGGCGCTCCGTGCCGTCGGGCCTCGCCGAGTACAATTTGTCGGGCACAGGTGTGGACCCTTCCGGCCCCGTAGTGAACGATATACGCTGACTGTCCGCGGACCAGGCGAAGCCCAGAGCCTCCTCACCATTCAGCGCCGTCGAGACCGCTGTACTGCCCGCACCGTTGCTGCCACTGACATACAGATGAACAAATGTGTCTGTCGTCTGGTCGGCCAGGTAAGCGACGCTGCTACCATCCGGCGACCAGGCGAATTCGAACACGTCGCCTCCGGAGGTCAACGCGCCATTGATTCTCGTCGCCATGCCAGTGCCATCCGCGTTCACTACGTACAGTTCCTCCTGATTCCGCGTCCCCTCATCGGATGTATACGCTATACGTTGTCCGTCCGGTGACCAGGCATAGTCTTTGACGATCCCTCCATTGGGCGATACGAATGCCAAGACGGTGTCTATTGCACCTGCGGCCGCGGCGCTCACAACCAGGTCAGACGGAATCGAGGCCGACGGATGATCGAGATAGGCCAGCGTCGAGCCATCAGGTGACCAGCGAGAATCGCCGTTGAAATCGCCGTTGTCCGATACTCGCGTATTTTCGCCACTCACAACGTCAATGACGAAAATATTGTACTCGCCGGCAACCTCCTGATCGGCCAGGTAGCTGATACGCGTACTGTCAGGTGACCAGCGTACATTCCGAATAGCGGTAGTGTCCGCCGGCGCCCGCGGAGTGAACAGGCGCCGACTGTTCGGTCCGGACATGGTCGTGTCATAGATGTTAAGGCCGTGTGTATTCTGCTGCACACTCCCAGCGTAGGTCGATACCTCCTGCACCACGAAACGCCCGTCCGGCGACCATTGTGGATTGGTGACTTCCACAACAGCCGGCGCGCCGGTGCTGCCGTTGATCTTACTTTCGCCGGTACCATCACGGTTGACGATAAAGACCTCATCGGCGAAGAAGGTAGTGCTGTGGTGATTAGCTGCATACACCAGTCGCATGCTATCGGGTGACCATTGGAAGCTCTTGACGGGTCGATTGGTGGTGGACCCGTTATTCGAAATTCGTCGACTGACACGGACCGGCGCGCTGCTGCCATCGACAGGGACAACATAGAGCGATACCCAGTTAAGATTCGTGAACTGGTCGCTGAGATAAGCCACCCACTGTTTATCCGGGGAAACCGCGAACTGATTGATCTGTGCGCCGGGCGAAGTCGTTGCAGAGCTGAGAAGTTGTCCGTTCTGTCCGGAATCGTCTATGGCATAGAGCTCAGTCAAACCATTGACCGACAGGCCATCGCCAGCCGAGTAGACGATTGACTGCGGCGTTCGAACGACCGGCGGAGGCGGGTTCACTACCACAGCCCCTCCACCTCCTCCGCCGCCGCCGCCACACGCGCCGAGAATGAATGAAAGAACAACTGCAACCGCCCGCTTGCCTGCTAAAATCGCCATGTCGATGCTCCTGAATTGTTTGTCTGTACTTCTACAAGCGCGATCACAAGCGAGTTTTGCCCGAGAAAGGCTGTCGGAGCCGGTGTAGCATCCGTAAATGACTGATTTTCGTGAGATAACCCAGCATCTGAATCAATGGGGCGGTGACGACGACAGAGCTGGCGAGGCTCTGACGCCGCTGGTTTACGACAAACTTCAAGTACTGAGCAAGACCCAAAACCCATGATCTGAACAGCTGCGCTAGTGGTGAATCGAGCCCGCCTGGCAGGCTCGATCATGTCAGCGTATCCGTTTGCTACGAGTGCCTGATCAGTCTTGCGCCGCCCTTGCGAGGATGTCCTTGCGGAACATCGCGTACCCGGGACCGTTAAAGTTGTACACGGCAAGTTCGCTGTATAGCCGACCTGCTTCATCAGCATTGCCTGCCTCTTCGTTGGCGCGCGCCAGGTAATACTTCGTGTACATGTTGTTCATATGATTGCCTTGAGACAGGTGCCCGGCGGCACCGGCGTAGTCATCCTGGTACCAGGCAGCCATACCCTGAATCTCGTGCATGCGCTCGAGCTTCCTTGGGCTCGTATTCGACGCCACGTGCCGTTCAAACGCTGCCGCTGCGGCCGCCGCGCCTTCGGTATCACCGTTGCGCGCGGCGAGCAGCCCTTTCATGAACGAAACAGTCGCTTCCGCGGCGTCCAGCAGATCCGCGGATCCGACTGCATCTGCTTGCCGATACAATACGGCGGCGGTCGCGTCGATCGCCGCGCCTGCCACATCATTGTTGCCAGCCTCCATCGCGATGAGCGCGATGTTGGACAGCGCGTTGACCTTAAGGTCAGATGCAGAATCCGGGTAGTTCTCATCGGCCGAATCGGCTATTCCCTGCAATTCATCAATCGCCGCGTCGAAGTCACCTTCGTGCAGGCTGACGTAGGCCCTGAAGACCAGGAAGAAGCCACCAACCGTTGCACCACGCGCATCTTCGAGCTCGGCGGAACGCGAATAATCGGCGCGGGCCTCTTCATAGTTCCCGAGGAACGAATTGACGTGACCGCGTTGCTGTAAACCAGCTCCCAGGTCCGGAGCCAGCTCCGCCGCCCTGGTGTAGTCGTTGTACGCGGCTTCGAGATTACCTTGCGCGCGGTGAACGTCGCCGAGCAAGTCGTGAGGATTGGGCTCGTCGGGTGTGAGTGCCACGGCATGCATGAAGTGCTTCTCGGCTTCGGCAAAGTCTTTCGGCTCCAGCGTCAGGAAGTTATTGCCGAGATTGATGTGAGCAGGTACATGTCCGCGATCCAGCCCCATCGCCTTGGTGTAGGCCGCTCGCGAACCCGTAGCGTCGTTTACGTTCGTGAGCGCATTGCCCAGAAAGACCCAGGCACGCGGTGAGTCAGGGTACATGCCGGTCATTTCCCGGAGTGCGGCGATCAATGCCTGCGCGTCCGACGCAAGGGCATTCTCGAACGCACCGATCAGTACCTGCTCCTCCTCCGAGACCTTGATCTTGGTCTCGGTCGCACGGCCAAGACTGCTTACAAAGGCCTCAGTCGAGGGCGCGGCCAGCGCGGCCATCAGATGCCCCATAGCAAAGTCAGGGTCGGCAGCCGTCGCCTCGAGGAAATGGCTGTGCGCCGTATTGAATCGGGCGTTCTCGAAATCGGCCCAGCCAACCAAGTAATGCTGGCGAGCAGCATCGCTCTCGGTGGTCGCTGGCAAGACCATGCTGTCTGATTCGGCCGCGGTTGCGGATTCAGGGACTGCACCTGAGTCTGCCGCCGTTGCGGCGGGTTCGTCGCCCTGTTGGCTGCAAGCGGATGCCAGTACGAGCGTTAGTATCAGAATGAGGAATAGAGCTGTATTTTTCATGATGCTGCCCCTCTTCTTGTCTTACTTTAAGCATAGTAGACGCCGGTTGACTTCGCAGTGGAAAGCCAGCAGGTTGCGGCTATGAAGATATGGGTCGATGCGGATGCCTGCCCCGGCGTGGTCAAGGACATCCTGTACAGAGCGGCGGACCGCACCGGTACGCAATTAACGCTCGTCGCGAACCAGGCGTTAGGCACACCCACCTCCCCACACATCAATACGCTCCAGGTGCCGAGAGGGTTCGATGTGGCCGACGATGAAATCGTCAAGCGACTGGAGTCCGGCGACCTGGTTATCACGAGTGATATTCCGCTTGCCGCGGAAGTTATTGAAAAAGGCGGACACGCACTCAGCCCGCGCGGCGAGATGCATACCAGGGAAAATATCGGTGCGCGACTCAACATGCGTGACTTTCTCGACACGATGCGATCGAGTGGCGTGGAGATGGGCGGCGGTCCCGCTGCGTTTAGTCAGCGCGACAAACAAACGTTTGCGAATGAACTGGATCGATTCCTGACAAAATACGGTCCCGCATGATCGTGAATTCGAAAGCAGCGATCCGCGAAAGGACACGGGTTTGAGATACGGCAAATATGTGATCACCGCAACGGTCATCATCGCCGCCATGCTGCTCGCCGCGCACCTGTATCGGGACAATGTCGCGCGCGGCCTTGCCAACTCATATTTGAGCAATCAAGGCGTTCACGTGTCTGCCGTGTCGATTGACGCGATGCACACCGACTACGTACATTTTTCGAGGATATTGGTCGAACTGGACGACGGTACGATAATCCATGTCCTCGATGTCTCCCTGCCCTATGACACTGCTGCAGAAAGCGTCAGTTCGATAGAAATCGGTTCAGTCGAGATAACACCGGGCGAAGGCCGTGCTGAGGTCGCAGCGCCGGCCAGTCTCCTCGCGCGCGTCGCGGATGCGCCCGAGGCGATTCCAGCCTCGAGCATTGGCATTGGGCGGTTAAAATATGCCGACACGCTGCTTGTGGAAGACATCCGCTGGAGTTCTGAAGGACCCACGCAGTCCATCCAGCTGCGGCTTAGCGGCCTCGTCATGGACGCAAGCCTGGTGAGTGATGAGACGACGCGGACCCTGCTTCTGCAGGCGCGAGATAGTCACGGTGCCGATGCGCTGAGCTGCGAGCTCATCGCCCGTCACACGCCACACAGCGACGATCTCATGGGTCCTTGCGATGTGTCGATGGAGGCCTGGTTGCCTGCCCTCCACGAATTCGGGGTCGTTCCCACCGACTTGAGACGTCTGGAAGCGACATTCAGAGGGCCTGTACGAATCAACCTGGCGGATGACGTACCGGACAGCATCCGGTTCACCGCAGAACCGGAGCTCAAAGAAGAGCTGCATGTCTCGTACGGAACTAATCCGCAAGATGCGGTCCATGCCACTGCCGGCACATTGGGCATGAGCCGGATACACCTGCTGTACCCGTCACTTGAGTGGCAGGCAGAACTCAGTAGCGGCGACATCGTCTTCAGCCTCCGTGAACTCGAGGATGTTCCGGTTGCAGTCAATAACTTGAAATGCCGGAGCGGCTTTCATTGCGCGTTGACTGCCGAGTTAAATGCAGTCGACTTCGAATCGGATACCTGGGCCGCGAACGATGTCACCGTGCACATTCTCTCGCTGGAGATAAACGACAGCGGAGAGGCTATCTCGGCTGACGTCGAGATCCCGGCTGAATCCGCAACCTGGACAATCGGTACCCAGGTGCTGGCGCCACTCGGCTTGAACGGGTCGATTCAATACGATGCGGATCAAGTCGTTGCCAAGCTCGATGTGCTGTCTGGCAATGGCGTGGTGCTCGCTGCCCTGGATGTACAAAGCGACCCCGCGTTAGGTGCCGGCTCCCTGTCAATGCCGAATGCCGAATACGAATTTGAAGACGGGTCGTTGTCGCAGTTTCTTCGCGACTGGCCTCTTTCATGGGACGTCGTTGCCGGTGCCGTGACACTGTCTGCAAGCGTGAGCTGGTCAACCGAAAAGGAGGTCAGGACGTACGAGGGCTCAGTTGACGTGGCCGCCAGCGGCCTCAATGGCAAGTCCGGTGAGCTGGCGTTCGCAGGCCTTTCAACCAACGTCGAGATCCTGCTGGACGAGCGCCAGGGAATCAGGGTTCTTCCCGCAACCATAAGCGTCGATCTTCTGGACATCGGCGTGCCCATTGAGGATATCTCGGTTGTTGTAGACCCTGACATGGATGCGCAGTTGCTTCACGTCAATGCGGTATCAATGTCGGCTCTCGGTGGCACCCTCACTGCGGATCCTTTTATCTATTCTCTCGAAGGCCAGGCCGGTGACGTCATGCTACGACCGGAATCCGTTCAGCTGCAATTCATGGTGGAGCTGGCAGAGTTCGAGAGCATAGATATCACCGGCACGATTTCCGGGTCTGTACCAATCCGTATCGCTGGAGACAAGGTCACCGTTGAAGGCGGAAGACTCGAAAGTGACGAGCCGGGTGGTGTTATCCAATACTATTCACCGGCAGGAGACGAAGCGATGGCTGAAGAATCGCAACTCGGAATAGTCGCAAGGGCATTGAGCAATTTCCATTTCGAATCGCTCGATTCGGATGTCGACTATTCAGACACTGGCGACCTGCTGTTGCACATGACATTGAAGGGCGTGAATCCGGACATGGACCCGACGCAGCCCGTCATTCTGAATATGAATATTGAGAACAATGTGCCCCAGTTACTGCGTAGCCTGCAGGCGACCCGTTCGATCGAGGATGTTCTGAATCAGCGGGCCATGCAGTGACGGCTGCCGCTTTCGTCGTCAGGACGCTTCGGGTACAGTGACTTTCAGCGACATTGAGGTTACGTGGCCATGAAAAAAACATTTATTGCACTCGTGTTGACAGTTGTCTTCGCCGGCTGCAGTCCTACGGTGCAAGTCCAGGCACCAAAGGAACCCATCGAGATCAATCTTAATGTCAGGATCGAACACCACATTCGAGTCCAGGTTGACGAGGAACTGGAAGGCCTGTTCGACGAGAACAGCGACGTATTTTGAGGGCTGCTGCTATGAAACGGATATTACCTGCTCTTTTACTCCTGTTTGCTTTCCAGGGCGCATGGGCGATCGATCTACAGACGGCCAAGGATCAGGGTCTTGTCGGTGAGGCAAACACCGGGTACCTGGCGGCCGTATCCAAGCCAGCGAGCTCGGAAGTGAAAGCGCTGATCGCCGACGTCAATGCGAAACGCAAGGCGCGGTTTAAGAACACCGCCGAGAAAACCAAAACAACGCTACCGCAGGTCAGCAATCGTTTCTATGAGCTTGCCGTGCGTCGAACCAGGGCCGGGCACTATTACCAGGACGCGTCCGGTAAATGGAAAAAGAAGTAGCCAAAAGCAGGGCTGACCTGCCTTTGTCGTAGTTGTCTGCGGAATCCTGGACGTTGTGGCCATCATCAATAAATAGTGTCCGCTGACGAACAACAACCGGCCGCCAGTTTCCTCACCCGCTTCCTGGGTGTGTTCGTATACAGTCGCCGCGCGCTGGAACTCGTATGGACGACGAGTAGCGGTCTTACGATTGCGCTAGCCCTTCTGACGCTCGTGGCCGGTGTGCTGCCGGCAGTGATCGCCTACATCGGGCAATTGATCGTCGACGGCGTGGTCGCGGCGATGGCCGCCGATGACCCCGACACGATGAGCGTGCTCTGGCTGATCGTCCTCGAAGCGATTGTCGTCATCGCCGTTGCTGCCAGCCAGCGCGGCTTGTCGGTTAGCCAGTCGCTGTTGCGTGCACTGCTGGGGCAACGTGTCAACGTCATGATCCTGGAAAAGGCGCTGACGCTGCAGCTCGCGAACTTCGAGGACTCGGAGTTCTACGACAAGCTGACCCAGGCCCGGCGCGAAGCATCGAGCCGACCGCTCAGCCTCGTGAACCGGACGTTTGGCCTGGTGCAGAACGCAATCTCGCTCACCAGTTACGCCGTGCTGCTGTTTGCATTCTCGCCATGGGCAGTCGTGATCCTGATCGGCGCCGGCCTGCCCTCTTTCCTGGCCGAGACCAAGTTCTCGGGTGACGCGTTTCGTTTGTTTCGCTGGCGATCCCCGGACACCCGCATGCAGATGTACCTCGAGACCGTCATCGCGCGCGAGGACGGCGTCAAAGAGGTCAAGTTATTTGACCTCGGCCCGCGACTGTTGCAGCGCTACCGCGACATCTTCAAGAAACTGTTCGTGGAAGATCGCCGCCTCACCCTGCGCCGGGATGGCTGGGGCTTCGTACTCGGACTGTTATCAACGGGCGCGTTCTACGGCGCCTACGCGTGGATCGTGATTACGACGATCAACGGCGGCATTACTTTGGGTGCCATGACCATGTACCTGGTACTGTTCCGGCAGGGACAGGCCGCGGTCAGCGCCAGCCTGTCAGCTATCAGCGGCATGTACGAAGACAACCTGTACCTGTCCAACCTGTACGACTACCTCGGACAAGCCGTACCGACGCACGGCGGTGAAGCGCTGCAGGGACCTGAACCCGAACGCGGCCTGGAGTTTGAGGGCGTGTCTTTCGCATACCCGGGCTCGACGGGCAAGGCACTCGATGATGTCAGCTTCCAGATTGAACCGGGCACGAGCCTTGCGCTGGTTGGTGAGAACGGCTCGGGCAAGACGACTTTGATCAAGCTGCTGACGCGCCTGTACAAGCCAACCGAGGGCAACATCCTGCTCGACGGACTGAACTTGCAGGACTGGGACGTCGACGCGCTGCGCCAGCGGATCGGCGTCATTTTCCAGGACTTCGGTCGTTACCAGTTTTCGGTTGGCGAGAATATCGGCGCCGGCGACGTTCGCCATATCGACGACGCAGATCGCTGGGCGACGGCCGCCGAGACAGGCATGGCCGCTCCTTTCATCGAGGACATGCCGGAGGGCTACGACACGCAATTGGGGCGCTGGTTCAAGGGTGGCCGCGAATTGTCCGGCGGGCAATGGCAGAAGATCGCGCTCTCTCGCGCCTTCATGCGCAGCGACGCGGACATCCTCGTGCTCGATGAGCCGACCGCAGCGATGGATGCGGCATCCGAGGCCGCGATATTCGATCACTTCCAATCGCAGAGTCACACCAAGATGACGATCTTGATCTCGCATCGGTTCTCGACGGTCCGCGCGGCCAACCGCATTATCGTTATTCACGACGGCAGGGTCGTCGAACAGGGCAACCACGAAAGCCTGCTCGCGGAGAACGGGCAGTACGCGAGCTTGTTCAGGCTGCAGGCGAAGGGGTACCAATAGATGTTCTTCACAATGATCGGCGCCCTGCTCGGCGCAGTCTTCGGCGGCTTATCGGGACTCATTATCGGGGCCTTCGTCGGCTACGTCGCAGGTGCTGCGTTACGGCAGACGCTGCTCGGCGGGCTGCGAGTCGCACAGTCGGCCTTGTTGGACTCAACTTTCGCCATCATGGGTGCACTGTGTAAGGCAGACTCAGTGGTAACGCGCGACGAGATCAACGCGGTCGAGCAGATCTTTCGGATGCTGAAACTCGAGGGCGAACGGCGCCAGCGGGCGAAAGATGCTTTTAGTCGCGGCAAGCAACCGGACTTCGACCTGGATGCCGAAGTCGACAAGTTTGCGAGTATCAGTCGCGGCCGGGGGCCATTGTTGCAACTGTTCCTGCAATTACAGTGCATGGCGGTGGCCGCGGATGGCCGAGTCGACCCGGCCGAGCATGCGATGCTGGTGCGCATAGCGCGACGCCTGGGATTGAGTGAGGCAGATGTATCTCAGCTTGAAGCGCTGCTGCGCGCCGCGACCGGCGGCCCGTCAGCGCCGGGCGGAGCACCGCCGAAGGACAGGCTCGCCGATGCCTACGCTGCGCTAGGCATAAACCCGACCGCGAGCCCGGCAGAGGTGAAACGTGCGTATCGCAAGCTGATTAGCCAGAATCACCCCGACAAGTTAGCTGCAAGGGGTTTGCCTGAGAGCATGCGGGCTGTTGCGGAGGAACGTTCACGCGAACTCAACTCGGCTTACGATCTGATCAAGAGTGCGCGGCCTGACATCCGGTGATCCGTCAAGCGGGTTCCTCGTTTATTGGAAATCATGAGCGATGCTAGGCCAGGTGCTTCCTGAAGAACGTAACCATGCGCTCCCATGCCAATTGTGCAGCGTCGGGACTGTAACGCGGCGTCGAGTAATTGTGAAAACCGTGCCGCGTACCCGGGTAGACATGCATTTCGTAGGTCACGTTGTTGGCCTTCAGAGCTGCTTCGTAGTCCGGGCGCATCGCGTTGACGCGCTCGTCTGTCTCCGCATAGTGCACCTGCATCGCAGCCCTTATCCGAGGCACTTCGTCCGCAACCGCCGCGCTACCGTAAAACGGCGCAGCGGCATTGAGCTCTTCACCCAGTTCGGTCGCCAGAAAATTTGTCGTGCCCCCACCCCAGCAGAAACCGGTCGCAGCGAGTTTGCCAGTCGATAATTTGTGCGACCTGACGAAGCGCGCACTATTCACCATGTCCTGGCGTAATTTCACCTGGTCGAGAGAGCGCTGCATGCTGCGACCGTCGTCGTCATTGCCAGGGTAGCCGCCGATCGGCGCCAGTCCATCCGGCGCGAGTGCCAGGAATCCCTCTACTGCGAAACGCCGGGCAACGTCGCGGATGTAGGGATTCAGGCCGCGATTCTCGTGCATGACGAGCACGGCTGGGAACGGTCCTTCGCCCGAAGGCTGCACCAGGTAGCCACGCATCTCGCCGGAGCTGCCGCCCGGCGACGCATAGCCGACCCAGTTGGCTTTGATGCGCTCGTCCGTAAAAAGGATCTCCTGTGCTTCAGCGTAGTTGGGCAATAATGCCTCCGCCATCGCCATGGCCGATACGCCGGCGACCGTTACCTGCGCGGCGCGTTCAAAGAACTGGCGTCGGTCAATGCGGCCGTGACAATACTCGTCATACAGTTCGAAAACCTGGTCGTCGATTTCGTGCTGTTTCATCGCGTTGGCTCCTTGGGGGATTCCCCTGGTGAAACTGCATATCGAAGGCGGTGCTCTCGCCAGACGATAAGCGCATTTGCAGCGATGATAATAGCAGCCCCGACAAACACGATTGGGAGCGGCCAGTCGTTCCATATTAGCCAGCCAAACACCATCGCCCATATGATGCTGCTGAAATTGACGACGGCGACGACCGCCGCCGGGATGTGTCTAAGTGCGATGGCGTAGAGCCATTGTGCGGCCGCACCCGATATGCCAACACCAAGCAACAGGGGTATTTCCTCCCACGTCGGGGCGTTCGCCACGAATGGCAATGCCAGTCCCGTGATGATTGCGCCAACGATAAAGAAGTAGAAGGTGATGGTCTCCGGGCGTTCATGACCGCCGAGATGCCGCAACAGAATACTCATGAACGCCTGAAGCAACGCTGCGCCAAGCGCTGCTGCGACACCTGGTATATTAACTACGCCAGTCGGGTTCGCCATGATGCCGACGCCGGCAAAACCCGCGAAGACGGCCAACCAGCGGTAGGGTCCAACCCGCTCCCCCAGGAAGACGACGCCCAATACTGGAATGAACAACGACGCAGCAAATAACAGCACCGTTGTTTCGGCCATCGGCATGAGAGAGAACGCAGTGAATGTCAGGGCCAGGGAAACGACACCTAGTGCCGCTCGGCCGATAACGCCGCCCGGCTTGTTCTGGATCACCAGGATCTCGCGTCGCCCGAAGACGAAGATCGCCACGAGGAACGGGACGCAGGCCACGACGTTGCGGTAGAACGAGATTTCGATGACNGAATGGTTTTCGCTCAGGTACTTGGCGAATACATTCATTACCGTGAACATGAGTATCGCGGCAGCCGCTGCCCACATACCGCGCGCAAAATGTTCCTGGTGTTCTTGCTGTGAGTCCGGGATTTTCAAGGTGAGTCTTACGCTGNCGCCAGTTGGTTGACTCGCTGCCCCAGCCACTTGATCGCGTATTCGGTTTTCTCCGTCCACGGGTGGCCATAACTCAGGCGGATAAAATTCGTGTAGCAGGCACACGGCGAAAAAATGTGCCCCGGTGCAATGCTGATGCCCGCTTCTATCGCATCATCGAAGAGTTGTTCCGCATCGATGTTCTTTGGCAGGTCCAGCCAAAGCACCGACCCGCCAACGGGTCTCGACGTACGAGTCTCTTCCGGGAAATGCTCCGAAACCAGTGCCATCATGCGTTCGGAATTTCGTTTCAGCACTGGCTTCAGCGACTTCAGGTGGCGCCCATAGTCCCCGGATGCCATAAACTCAGCGAGCGTGAGTTGCTGCAGCAACCCTGACGAACAGGAAAAGGCTCGCTTGAGACGGGCGATGTCATCGATGTGTTGACGCGAAACGACCCAGCCGATCCGGTAACCGGGACTTGCCGTCTTCGAAAATGATCCGCAAGTCAGGACGCGAGCTTTGCTGCCGAGAAACTGTGCGGGAACCGGGCGCGTGTCGTCGAAAAGCAGGTCGCCATAAACGTCATCTTCTACCAGCGCGACGTCGTGCTCTTCGAGCATCTTGACGAGCTTCACGCGATCACTGGCAGGCTTGGTGACGCCGAGAGGATTGCCGAGCGTCGTCGAAAACATGCAGGCTTTGACCGGGTACTTCTCCAGCGTGCGCTGCAATTCCGACAAGGTCACGCCTTGCTCCGGGCAGGTCTCCACCTCGACGGCCAACATACCCAGGCCATCGATCAGTTCCAGCATGCCGTGGTAGGTCGGCGTTTCGACGGCAATGACATCACCTCTTGCGGCGACCGCTGACAAGGCGAGCAAAAGCGCTTCTTGCCCGCCATTGGTGATGCAGATCTCGTCAGGCTCTACCTTGACTCCAATAGTGTCCAGGTAGTGATAGGCAATCTGCCGTCGTAGCAATGGCTCGCCCAGGGTCGACGCGTAACCGATACTGCGCTCCTCCGCCCTGGCCATGATCCGTTTCATCGTCCGGTGCAGAGTCTTTGCGGCGGGCTTTGCCATCGTCGGGTTGGCGATACCGAGCGGTACCAGGTCGGGATTGTTGACGCCGTCATAGACGCGCTCCATCAACGAGCGGCAGCGCAAGCGAGCCGGATCCGCACTCTCGGTACGCGTCGGCAGGACGATGTCATTCGACGCCAGGTGGCGAACGTAGTACCCGGATTGAGGCCGTGATTCGACCCGCCGTCGACGTTCGAGCTCGACGTAGGCCTGGCGGACTGTCGGGATGCTGACGCCCGCGGACTTACTCATTTTTCTTAAGGACGGCAGGCGGTCGCCCGGCAAAAGCGTGCCTGCCTCTATATTTTCCGTTATTAAATCAACAACTTGCTGGTACAAAAACGTATCGCATTGCTTGTCGACGTTGATCATAACTGTATAGGTGNTATTTCGGAAAAACTGTGTCTGTTATATCACCAAAAAATCCGTACAGTCAAGCTCTGACTCAAANCAAGCAGGGGAGATCGACATGAAATCACGTGATCAGAACATGCGGGAAGGCCGTACGCCGCGATTTAATTTGCCCGTTCGCCACAGCTCGAAGTTTTGGCGCCTGCTGGACCCACTCCTGGCGCCACCTGCACGGATACACCGCTACCGGCACTTAAGTGTGCGGATGCTTGAGGACACGCTCGATAGCCTGGACTGCAAACAATGCAACTGAACAACTCGACGCTCTACGCGCTAACCGTATTGATCTGGGGCTCGACCTTCTTCGCCATCGAATTCCAACTTGGCGTGGTTGCGCCCGAAGTGTCGGTTGTCTACCGTTACAGCGCCGCTGCCCTGCTGCTATTTGCCTGGTGCCGGTTCCGTGGCTTGTCGCTGCGGTTCGCCGTTCGCAATCATGCATGGTTCATGTTGCTCGGGCTGCTCTTGTTCGGCCTCAATTACATCCTGACCTATCACTCACAGATCTACATCACGTCGGCCCTGGCAGCGATCGCATTTTCGGCGATGGTATGGATGAACATCATCAACTCACGAATATTTTTCGGCGTAAAGGCGGGTCGAGGCGTACTGTTCGGCGCCCTGCTGGGTGCGGTCGGCATGTATNTGCTGTTTGCACCGCAGATTGACGAAGTATCGTTTACCGACACTGTGTTCTTTGGCTCGAGTCTTGCGGTTCTGGGTGCATTGACCGCGTCTTTCGGCAACATGGTGTCGCAGGCCACACAAAAGGCAAGTCTGCCGGTTATGCAAACGAACGCCTGGGGCATGTTCTACGGTGCGTTGTTTATGAGTGCCGTGGCGCTCACCAACGGGCGTGCGTTTACGTTCGAATGGTCGGCGGCGTACGTCGGTTCACTGGCCTACCTGACCGTGTTCGGTTCCATCGTGGCGTTTGGCGCTTACCTGACTTTGCTCGGACGTATTGGCGCACACAAGGCGGGGTACGCGATGGTGATGTTCCCGGTTGTTGCCTTGTTGCTGTCGATCCTGTTTGAAGGACTCGAGATAACGCTCTCGACCGTCTTCGGCACCGTGTTGGTGCTGGCGGGGAATGTGTTCGTGCTCAAGACACGACGTGCCGCGGTACAACCGGAAGGCCGGAGAAGCGGCCAGGCTTACGCTGCCGAGCTCGAGTAGCTCCTATATACTGCTGCGACCGTGCGCAGACAGTTGAGTTGAGTATTTGAAGCAGGATTACTATCAAATGAAGGTGCTTGAGTTGGCACCAGAGGTTTATGTTTCCGGTCAGGTGTTCGAAAGCAGTTTGAAGCTCACCGCAGACCAGGGCGTTCGCACCATCATAAACAACCGTCTTGACGACGAGACTATCGGACAACCGAAGTCGGCTGATCTTGCAAAGGCTGCCGAGGAACTTGGCATGACTCTCGTGCATTTCCCGCTCGAAACCAGGTCCATTTCCAAAGAGACCGCTGAGGAGTTCGGCAAGCTCTGTGATGGCCTGGAACGACCGCTCCTCCTTTTCTCGGCAACCGGCCTTCGTTCGACGAAGCTATGGGAGATGTCGGAGTAGTTGCTCTACTCGGGCGCTGCGCCCAGCATTCCCTCGGGTTGCAGAACGGCCTCGCAGGCCGTGTGCGGAAGCTCATCGCGTTGCTCGTGTGGAGACACCACGCCGCCACTTTTCTCCAGCGTGAGCGTCACGCTGTCCCGCGGGGCGAGGCTGACCTGGGCTTCCACGGGCGGTGAACTGTGCAGTTGCACACGATAGTCACCCTCGGGCAACAGCATCACACCAGCGGACCCGAGCGATCCGCTCGCGACTTCTGTGCTGCCCTGGTACACGCTGAACGACGTCGCGACCGTCTCAGCCAGGGCTGATTTGAGCTCTTCAGCACTGCCGGCCGTAACATAGCGTCCACCAGAGGCGTTCGCGACGGCTTGCAAACTTGCCGAATCTTCATCAGCCGCATTGCCCAGCCCGAAGCCGATCAGATGAACTACGATTCCCTGCTGGCGAAGGGCGTGCGCCGCCGCTACGGGATCGCCACCGCAGCTCTCAATGCCATCACTGACGAGCACAAGCGTCCGGTCGCTTTGCAGCGAACCGAAATCATGCACGGCCTGGTTCAACGCATAGGCTATCGGCGTCTGGCCCGTGGGTCGCAATCCTGAGATCGCGTGCCGAACGTACTCCCGATTCCGTTCGCCGAAAGGCACGAGCAAACTTGAGTCGGCACAGTTGTTCTGTTTACTTGAGCTCGTGTTGCCGTAGGCGCGCAGCGCGAGGTCGAGATCATCGGGGAGCCAGTACGAAACCTCCTCCAACGTGGTCTTGGCAATTTCCATCTTGGACCGGCCGCCGATTTGCCCCCACATGCTATTGGATGCATCGACGACAATTTCCACGGCGCGGTCGTTGATAGAGATCGTGGGACGTCCTTCGTTGAGGGCCGTCACTTCCAGCGCCGCGCAGCTCGAATCTCGTACGTTGACCAGGATCTCAGACGCCTGAGTATCACCGTCAAGGCTCGTCGCGAACGCCACGATACGGTTTTCGCCGATGTCGACCGGCACGCTACCGGCGAACGTCCCGCCCGCCAGGCGCGCGGCAACCGGCTCCGAGCCATTGACGCTGAGCGTCACGCTGTCGACACCCGTCGTACGGAGATTCAGAAATGCCTCCGGGAGCTTGCTCGGGTCCGACACGGGAAGAAAACTGCCGCCCGTGGCCCAGGCGATCGTATCCATAATCTTGCTGCCCTTCTGGTCTTTCCCGAGCATCAGTGTCTGGATAGTAATGCCTTTCTTAGTTGCCTCTACTGCCGCGTCATACGCCTTGTTCTTGTTCGAGCGGCCATCGGTAAACAGCATGATGCTTTGCGACGAGCCGGGCCTGCCGTTGCGCTTAAGTTCGGCCAGGGCTGCGGTGATTCCGGCAGCGAGATTTGTGCTTCCAGAACGAGGAAGAAGGCGCAGCGTCTCGATGACCGCATCGCGGTCAGATGTCATTGACTGAGCGATTTCGCTCCTGCTATCGAAACTGACGACGCCGATCTTGATGTCGCTTTTCGGCGAAAGATTTTGAACAAGGCCAATGGCACCCACCGAACGATAATCGCTCGGATCACTGCTGCGCAGGCTGCTCGACGTGTCCATAACAAACATGATGTCGAGGTGGCGGACGCCACCGATCGCCGAGGCAATGCCTTCGACCTCGACGCTGGTGGCGCCATCCTCCACGGTGTAGTCAGCGGAGGGCGACTGGATTTCGACCTGGAGCCCGAGATCGGACGCCATAGCAGTGCTTGCCAGCGCCAAAACCAGGATAAACAAAGAGTTACGCACGGGATCACCTGTGATTTCTACCCATTGGCAGCTTAAGGCATCTGAGCAGACATAATCCGGGACGTGGTGCACAGTTTTGGGGAATTGCGGGATTCTCTCGCCTTCTAGCTCGGCAGTATTCAGACCCCAACCGCGAGCGGCAGGTTAATCTGCACCCGCAGGCCATTCGCGGTATTGCTCGCGGTAATCGTGCCGCCGTTGAGTGCCGTCGCTCGTGACGCAATTGCCAGGCCGAGCCCGCCACTCTGTTTCGACGCTTCACCCCGCCTTGCCGTCGAGCGATAGAACGGTTCGAAGATCAGCTCGAGCTCGTGTTCCGGGACGCCGCCGCCCTGGTCATCCACAGCAATGACGGCCTCTGACTGATCTGCAGATAGTTTCACCCGCACGTCGCCGTCATCGAGGCTGTGCTGCACGGCGTTGCGCACGACATTCTCGACACAGCTTCGCAGCGCATTCGGGTAGCCGTCAATCGTGCACTCGGTAGCAGACTCAAGCTCAATGCTTGCCTTGCTACCTTCGTAGCCATATTCGTAGCGCACGTCCTCAACGACCGAGCGCAACAGCTCGTCAAGGGCAATGCTCGAACGATGTTCATGCGAATCAGCGTCCAGCCGCGAGTATTCCAGTATGCGGCCGATCAGTTCATTGAGCCGTTCGGTCTCCGTCTCAATTCTGTCGAGTTCTGCGAGGTCGCCAGTCTTGCGTCGTGCCAGCTCCAGGGCGACGCGGAGCCTCGCGAGTGGTGACCGCAGCTCGTGCGACACATTTCGTGTCAGCTCGGTTTGCTGTAGCCATGCGCGCTGCAACCCGTCGGCCATGCGATCGAAGTCCTTGGCGAGCAAGCCAATCTCATCCCGTCGCTTGCCGACCTGCTCCGCGACGCGAGTATTGAGATTGCCGCCCGCAATTGCATTTGCTGACTCGCGGAAACGTCGAATGGGCCGTGAGATCGTTCGTGCCAGGAAGAAGGACACCATTGCACTTACGAGTAGCGCGAGCAGCACGAAGCCGCTTCTGCTCCTGTCAGCCAGCCGGTGCGTTGTAATATTTCGTGGGGACAAAATGAAGATCGTGTAAACACGATTGTCTGGGCCAACCAGCTGCGTAAACGGGCGTGCCGGTCGGATGTATCGAGCATCGTGTTTCGGCGGAGGTGACCTGCGTCCCTGCCGACCAAATCTGGTCATGGGAATCCTCACGACCGAGGGCAAAGGCCTGCCGAGAAGATCCTCACCCGCCTGGTCAACGATATAGATGAGCGATTCCGGCGCAGCAGGCAATGAGCGCAGCCAGTCGGCAAGACCTTCGCGACCGTCTTCGCGAAGCGCCGCACTGGCATCCAGCACGGCGTCGCTGATCTCGAAGTTCTGCAATGTGGTGCGCGTGCGCTCGGCGTACCAGTAACCGATTGCCGCGGCGGCGATGATCGTTATCACGATGATCGACCAGAACGAGACAAAGATTCGAATCAACAGGCTTCGCATGACCGACGTTCCTTACTCGTCCACGAGGAGCAGGTAGCCGACGCCGCGCTGGCTGCGGATAGACGGATTCTCCACGCCGGCACTCGAGAGCTTGCCGCGAACATTGCTGACGTGAGTGTCGATGCTGCGATCGTAGGGCATGTGCCGGCGGCCCAATACGTCTTGCGTAAGTTGTTCCTTCGGGACGACCGTGCCGGGCGATTCAGCCAGGCAGCGCAGCAATTCGAACTCGGTGCCGGTAAGTCGAATTGACTCGCCGCCGGCCGTGACCCGTCGGGCACGAACATCCAGTTCCAGCCGGCCGACGGCGAGCGGCCCGCCACGTTTCTCGTCAGACCGCGAGCGCCGCATGATGGCCTTGATGCGAGCGAGGAGTTCACGCGGGTTAAATGGCTTGGTGAGGTAATCGTCGGCACCAAACTCGAGGCCCAGAATCCTGTCCACATCGTCGCCGCGCGCCGTCAGCATAATGACCGGGATATCGCTGCTTTGTCGGATCTCTTTAAGCACATCAATGCCGCTCATACCCGGCAGCATGATGTCGAGGATTAGCAAGTCCCAGTCGTCGTCTCGCAATGCCTGCAGCCCTTCCTCGCCGCTCAAGCGGGCGCTGACGTCAAGATGATCGGGGGCCAGGAACTCGGTGAGCATCTCGCCGAGTTCCCGGTCGTCATCGATGATGAGGATCTTCGAATCGGTCATGGGAGGCATCATCGTGGATCAATCCTGCGCGTGCTGCAATGCGGGAAAACACGATCCTGACAGTTCTTGACAATCCTTTGCACGGCACTGACGTAACTCCATACAAGACGCCGTAATCTGAACATCACACCAACAGACCCACGGAGTACGACAATGAAAACGAAGAAAGCTGTATTGCTGGCCTTTGTATCCGTTGCGGTGCTTTCGACTGCCGCATACGCCGGTTCTGGCGAAGGACGGCACGGGCCCACCCGGCATTTTGGCGGACCCGGTTTCGGCATGCATGAGCCGGGAATGTTGATCGGACGAATGGCCGAGCACCTCGATCTGGATGACGCCCAGCGCGAAAGCGTGAACAACATCGTGAGTGCCGCCAAACCCGAGATTGAAGCGCTGCGCGAGAAAGTCCGCGCCAATCATGAGGCGCTACGAACCCTGGACGCAAGTGATCCCGAAGTCCAGAACATTGCTATTTCAAACGGCGAACTCGCAACAGAAGGTACCCTCCTCTTCTCGCGGATTCGCAGCGAAGTAAATGCTGTGCTGACAGACGAGCAACGCGCGAAGCTCGATACAGCAAAGGAACACCGAAGAGAGCGTGGTGAGCGTCGGAAAGACCGACGCTAAGGTTACGGCCGGCGGCAACTGTTACTCCCCCAACCGTGCGCCGCCGGTCTGTTTCCTAAATATGAATACCCCCCGTGAGAAAGAGTACGCAGTGGCCGCTCATTATGACGCGGTCGCTGCGCTGCTCACATTGCAGTTCGCCGCCACGTTCTGAAACCTGGTGCGCGACGAATTGCGACCTGCCAAGTCGTTCCGCCCAAAACGGCACCAGCGTGCAATGCGCTGAGCCCGTGACCGGGTCTTCGGCGATCCCTCCCTTGGGAACAAAAAACCGCGACACGAAATCAACCTCATTGCCTTTGGCCGTGACGATAACGCCGAAACCCTCATCGAGGTCCATGAGCTTGTCCTGATTCGGCGACAATTCGCGAACGCTCGCTTCATCGTCGTACACCGCGAGAATGTCTCTCGACAGGTGCACCTCCGAGGGCGCCTTGCCCAATGCATCGCTGAGCGCCTCCGAAACAGACATTTGCGTTGGTGCCCGGGCAGGAAAGTCCATCGACAGCCGCTCGCCATCGCGCGTAACCGTCAGCTTGCCGCTTACCGACTGGAACGATACAGATTCTGAAGCGGGCTGCAGGTGATTGAGGACAACATAGCCGGCAGCGAGTGTGGCGTGTCCACAAAGATCCACTTCGACCGTGGGCGTGAACCAGCGAAGGTCGTAGCCTCCTTCACGCTCGACGATAAACGCCGTCTCGGCCAGGTTATTCTCAGCGGCGATGCTCTGCATAGTCGCGTCGTCAAGCCAGCCATCAAGCGGGCAAACGGCTGCCGGATTTCCTGAGAAGGGGCCCAGGGTGAAAGCATCAACTTGATAGATGGGTATGGTCATAGGCTTTCCTGGATTCTCTGAACCACTCTATCGTGATTTTCGCACGTCTCGTCGATTCCAAGCCATTTCAGTCAAACAATTTCGGTATCCAGTGCATCTAAGGATTAATCGTTCACCCACGTGACCCCTGGAGACCTGCATGTCGTTGATCCGAATCTCGGCGGACAACCCCGCCGCGCTACTGGCCGCGGCCGTGTTGTTGTTCGTGCTCGGCATCGTGGGCATTGTCTCTCTGCCTATCCAGATGCTCCCGAATCTCGAATACCCCGAGGTCAATATCAATACCTCGTGGCGCAACGCGGCGCCACAGGAAGTCGAGGCGAGTATTGTCGAACCGCAGGAAAACGTATTGCGATCCGTTCCTGGCGTCGTCGAAATGTCGAGCAACGTTCGCTCGGGCAACAGCAACGTTAACCTGCGCTTCGACATTGGCACAGACCTGCAGCAGGCAATGCTCGATGTCCTCAACGCACTGAATCGCGCCGAGCCGCCGCCACCTGACGCGCAGGAACCGGAGATCCAGGTCGGCGGCTGGGACTTCCCGGTCGCGACCCTGCTCGTCCACCCGCTCGAACCTACTCCCGGGGTCGATGTCTCCAACTTCCAGCGCGTCATCGATACGCAGGTAGAGCCACGGCTACTCGCCATCGACGGTGTGCAGCGTGTCAACCTGCGCAGCGAACGCGACGGACTGGTGCTCATCAGTTTCGACCCCTACCGTGCCGCAGCGCTCGGCGTACAGGTATCCGACATTGCGAATACCGTGACGCGCGCCGTCAATACTACCGGAGGACTCGCGAGCGTCGGACGGCGCCAGTACACGGTTCGCTTTCTCGGCGGCTTCGACCTCGAAGAGCTCGGTGAGCTGGTTGTCGCGCGGCGCAACAATCAGCCGGTACGCCTCCGCGAGGTAGCCGAAATTACGACCGAACTGTATCCACGCAATGGCTTCATGTATCGCACCGGTTACCCGGCCTACTACATCCAGGTGCAGGGCAAGTACGGAGCCAACACAGTGGCGGTGCTCGACGATGTGAATGAGGCACTCGCTGAGCTCAATGCGGGTCCGCTGGCCGACGCGGACCTGAAGATCGTGCTGAGCTTTGATGCCTCAGTGCACATTCGCCGTGCGATCACTCTGGTTAATGGCAACCTTATTCTCGGCGTCTTTCTTGCACTCGGCGTGCTGTGGCTGTTCCTCCGCGGGTGGCGCGCAACCTTGATGATCGCACTGACGATTCCCTTTTCATTGCTGTCCTCGTTGCTTGTGCTGAGCATGCTTGGCCGGAGTCTCAACGTCGTGTCGCTGGCAGGGCTCGCGTTTGCGGTCGGGCTCGTCCTCGATGCGGCCATCATCGTGCAGGAAAATATCGTGCGGCTCAGGCAGACGGGCATGGCACCAGCGGAGGCCGCACGTGAAGGTCCATCGCAAGTCGTAGGCGCACTGTTTGCGTCAACCATCACGAGCATCGCAATCTTCCTGCCGATCCTGTTCATGCAGGGATTGGAGGGGCAGCTGTTCGCCGACCTCGCACTGACACTATCGGTGGCGGTAGCAATGTCGTTGATCGCCGCGATCACGATTTTGCCGGTGGCAAGTAATCATTTCAGCAGCGACCAGCTCACTATCGACCGCCTCAGCGCGTTCTGGGATCGCATCACTAACAAGATTGTCGAGCTGACGAATACGCGTCGGCAACGCAGGAGTTGGATTGTTGCCCTGCTGGTGCTGCCCGCACTTATGACCTGGCTCCTGGCGCCAAAGCTGGACTTCCTGCCACAAGCCGATTCGGACGGTGTCGAGGTGTTCTTCAGCATGCCCGAAGGCATTCCGCTGCGGACCATTGAGGATGAACTCATCGCCGAGGTCATTCGCCGCTTTCAACCGTACGTCGACGGTGAGGCGAGCCCGGGAATTCGCGGTTACAACCTGTACTCGTACGGCTCCACGGCCACGGGTGTCTATATCTATCCGAGTGACCCGCGCGAGGCGCCTGAGCTGATCGACAAATTGCGCGACGAATTGCTCGTCGGCTTGCCCGGAACCACGCCCTTCGTGTCCCGGGCGTCGCTCCTCAATATCGGCATATCGGGCGGCCGCAACATCAACATTGACCTGCAGGGCCCTGAACTCACGCCGCTCATGGATGCCGCACGCATTGGCCAGGAAGCGGTGAATGACAGGTTGAGTGACTGGTCGGTGCGCGCCCTGCCCGGAGTCTCGCTGTCCAAGCCTGAACTGCAACTTGTACCCGACGATTTCCGCATTGCACAGGCCGGCCTCGACCGGGGCGCTGTTGCTGACGCCGTGCGCGCGTTTACGGGTGGGCTCAGCGCGGGTCGTTACTTTGACGGCAATAAGGGCGTCGACGTACTGATCTGGAGTGGCGAGTGGACAACGCCCGAAGATCTCGGCGGACTGCCGATCTTCACACCACAGTCGGGCATCCAGGTAGTCGGGGAACTCGCTTCAATCGAGCGCACCGTGGGACCAACGCAGCTGCGTCGTGTAAACGGCCAGCGCACCGTGACTCTGCAGATTCTGCCGCCAGCAAACATGACGATTGAGGACGCGCTCAATGTTATTCGCAGTGATATTGGTCCCGTGCTGCAGGAGGCGATGCCGCCTGAGGGCGAGATCTATTATCGCGGCACCGCAGATCAACTCGCGGGCGCCGTTGCCGACATGAGCAAGAACTTCATCCTGGCCGTGCTAATCCTCGCGCTGATCATGGCGGCAATGTTCCGGTCGGTGCGCGACAGCCTAATCGTCCTGCTCGTTATGCCGCTCGCCATCGTCGGTGGCGTGATCGGGCTGCGCGTACTCAACCTGTTTACCTACCAGTCGCTGGAGCTGCTGACGATGATAGGTTTCATCATCCTGCTCGGGCTCGTCGTAAACAACGCGATCTTGCTCGTGCACCAAACCCGCGCAGCCGAAATCGATGGCGCCGATCGCAAGACGGCTGTTGCCCAGGCGATTCGTATCCGCACGCGGCCGATCTTCATGAGCACGCTGACATCGATTTGCGGCATGTTACCGCTGATGCTGATACCCGGCGTCGGCAGCGAGATTTACCGAGGGCTGGCAACTGTGATCGTCGGTGGCATGAGTGTCAGCGCAATCTTCACGCTGCTGCTGCTGCCGAGCATCCTGCGCCTTGGCGAAGCAAGGCAGAAAACGACTGTTAACGAAGTATTGGTTCCACCAGCAAGGGTGACGACATGACTATTATGACCAGGAAGCGACTAATAACGGGATCGCTGGCACTGCTGCTGTTGCTCGCCACGACCGGGCAAGCACAGGACAACGTTGCCATGCCGGTGACCGTTGCGCTCGTCGCCGCCGACGATGTTGCACCATTGGTGCCCGCGGCGGGTACTGTATTCAGTCGCAATGAAACTCAGATTACGGCCGGCATGGCAGGACGCCTGCAATGGTTGGCCGAACCTGGCGACGCGGTGATCGCCGGCACGCCCGTCGCTCAATTCGATTGCGAGATGCTCGAGCTACAACGAGAGCGACAGGTTGCCGAGGCCGATCGTGCAGAGATCAGTGCTGACTCGCTTGACCGTGAACTGGGGCGCATGGACTCACTGACTGCAGCAAATGCTGTTTCCGCGTTGCAGTACGACCGTACACTGGCTAATCGTGACCTCGCCGTGAGCGACCTGCGTATTGCGAAAATCACCGTGCGTGAGACAGACAGTCAGCTGCGCCGTTGCAAGGTACTGGCACCTTTTTCGGGCGTCGTGACACAACGCCTTCGCTCTGCCGGCGAAGATGTCGAGCGCAGTACGATTCTTGCCGCAATGACCGATACACAGAATCTCGAGGTCCGCGCCCTGGTTCCAATTCGTTACCTGCCACGCATGCAGTCCGGCCGTATCGCCGAAGTTCGTATGAACGAGCTGCGTCTCGAGGGCCGTATTCGAAAGGTCGTACCCGCCGCCAATTCGCAATCGCAGACTTTCGAAGTGCGGCTCGACCTGCCGGCTGATGCGCCACAGGTTGTCGCCGCCGGCCAGCTCGTGAGCGTCAGCTTGCCGTTATCGCCTACCGCGGCGCTCACCGTGCCACGTGATTCGGTGGTGCTGCGCGAAGACGGCGCCTATGTCATGCGGATCAACGATGAGCTGAAGGCAGAGCTGGTCTCAGTCAAGGTAACCGACGCTCACGGCGACAACCTCGCGGTGAGCGGTGACTTGGCTTCGGGGGACCAGATTGCGGTGCGTGGCGCCGAAGCGTTGGAGCACGGTGAGCTGGTAGCGGTCCAGGCTGGCGGTTAGAAACTCGAAAGGTTGGGAGCTGGCTGAGTAGGGGCAATGGTCTGCTACGATTGATTCATGCGTAGCCTGCTCNTCCTATTAATTGCTGCTCAACTTGCAGCCGGCGTGCCCGAACCCAAAGAGGCGGACATTGCCTGGGTGGCCGAGGGGAAATTCTGCGAACCAGAAACAGTTCTGCCCCTCCCTGACGATACACTGCTGGTTTCGAATGTCTGCGATTTCCGAACTATCGGCGACGGATTCCTGACCTTGCTCAGTGCGAAAGGTGATGTAATCAACTGGCGCATTGTCGATCAACTCGATGCGCCGCTTGGTATGGCATTTGTTGATGGCTTACTGCACGTCGTCGATAACAACCAGGTCAAGACCTTCGAATGGCCCGGATACGACTACCAGTCGGTTATCAGGCTCGAAACAAAGGTCGCCAACGACATCGCAGTATCGCGGGACGGCACCATTTATGTCACCGACACGGCGCGTGGCGAGGTCGTTGTCATTGATAAGAGCCTGGAACAGTCACTCTTGATTGGTGAAGGACATTTCAAAGGGGCCAACGGCATCCATGTCGACGACGAGATTCTATACATCGGTGGTGAATATCTTTGGAGCGTTGAACTGGGACACAACACAGTCACCCGGATTGGCCCGGACTGGCTTACGGATATCGATGGTATAGAAATAGAACCCGGTGGAACGCTCCAGGTCACGCCGGTTGCCGGGCCGCTGATTCGGCTGGACACCGAGATCGAAGTGCTTGG
>JGI24723J26617_10000934_pt1 | contig 27019 bp, 8 predicted proteins | sample Cruoilmetagenom6_FD_26617 | JGI IMG/M metagenome (IMG submission 26617)
ATTTTATTCATATGGTGATGGGTGTTTGTTAGAAGGGTTGCATAATGGTTGATCATTTTACTTATAAGGTATCTGCGACATCTGGATTGGCGCGCCGGGGTGAAATTTCAACACCGAAGGGCACTATTCAAACGCCTGCCTTTATGCCGGTTGGAACGGCAGCGACTGTGAAGGGGATGCTGCCTGAAACTGTTCGAGAAACAGGGGCGGATATTCTGCTTGGTAATACGTACCATTTGATGTTGCGCCCTGGTGCTGAGCGTGTTGCGTCTTTGGGCGGGCTACATAAATTTATGAACTGGGATAAACCTATCCTGACTGATAGTGGTGGCTTTCAGGTGATGTCTCTTTCAAAACTTAGAAAGATTACTGAAGAGGGTGTGAAGTTCCAGTCTCACATTGATGGGTCGTCCTATAACCTGACACCAGAGCGTTCAATGGAAATTCAGGCTTTGCTTGGATCTGATATTCAGATGGCATTTGATGAATGCACACCATTTCCAGCCACAGAAAAACAGGCTGAGACGTCGATGGAATTATCCATGCGCTGGGCCAAGCGCTCGAAGGATGCTTTTGCGAAATATAGCGCAGATGGTCAGGCTATATTTGGGATTGTTCAGGGCGGGGTTTATGAGCACTTACGTATTCGCTCTGCTGAGGCCTTGAGAGAATTTGAATTTCCTGGCTATGCGGTTGGTGGCCTTGCTGTTGGTGAGGGGCAGCAGGCGATGTTTGATACGCTTGATTTTACAATGCCACATTTGCCGAATGACAAGCCGAGATATTTGATGGGGGTTGGAACGCCTCTTGATTTGGTGGGCGCTGTTGAGCGCGGTGTGGATATGTTTGATTGTGTGATGCCGACACGTTCTGGACGGCATGGCCAGGCCTTTACGTTTGACGGTAAAGTCAATTTGAAGAATGCACAATTTAAAGATGATGCGTCACCTTTGGATGAGCACAGTTCTTGCTCGGCTATGAGAGACTATAGCAAAGCTTATTTGCACCATCTTGTTCGCTCTGGTGAGTTACTAGCCTCTATGCTGATTAGCTGGGCGAATATTCACTTTTATCAAGAGCTAATGGCGGCTATGCGCTTAGCCATTGAAGAAGATCGTTTTGCTGAATTTGCGGCGGAGTTTCGCGCGCGTTATCAGGTGTCTAAGTAAATTTTTTAATTAAAGTATTTTACGAGATGTTCAATTATTGATGGTGAGACTATTAGCATAAAAATACCAACTATAATCATATACCAACTTTTTTTTGATGCACCTTTGAGACCTATACTTGTAATCACTGAAGGAAACAGTTTGAAAAAAACATCAAAAATATTTTTAATTTCATAGTTTAGTTGTGTTTTTTTAAAACCTATATAAAGCCAAAAATAAATCCAGAAAATCCAAAATGATGAATAGATAACTAGGATAAGAATTTCCGTCTTCAACTTTTAAATTCCTTATGGTGGTTCATACTTCTTTTGTTACTTTATCTGATCTCTGGTGCTCTTGATACCAGAGGTATAGGCCTGAGGCGATGACACACATGGCGCCGGCAAATGTCCACCAGGTAATCACATCATCAAATACAAAGTACCCTATGAGCGGCATTGTTATGATGCCAGTGTAGATAAAGGGGGCCAGTAGTGGGGCTGGTGCGTATCTGTGGGCTGTGATCATCAGCCAATGCCCGAGACCGCCTGAGACACCAAGTGAGATTAATAGTACCCAAGTGAAGATGTCGTTAGGTGTTTGCCAATAGAAGAAGACCAGCGGCGTAAGGAGTATAGCTCCGCCGATTGGCGCCATAATCTGATTGGTGGCGTTGTTATCATAGTGAGCTGTGTATCTTGTCAATACATTATAGATTGAGACCGAGAGTGTTGAGAGTAGGGATAGTATCACTGCCCAGTGGATGCCACCAAAGCCAGGTCGCATGACGATTAAAACTCCTAAAAAGCCAAATAAAACTGCATAGAGTTGATGAGGTTTGAGGTGCTCGCCTAAGATGGGGCCTGAGAGCATGGAGATGAGAAGGGGGCTGAGGAAGAAGATTGCAATGGTTTGGTCCAGCTGCAGGTATAAAAGGGCTGTGAAGTTAAATGCCGTTGCGGAGACCATAGACACAGTTCTGATAATTTGTGCTTTTGGTGCATTTGCCTTTAGAGCTCTTAGATATGGTGTTGGCTTATATATAGCTAATAAAAAGAGATTATGGGTAATGAATCTGATCCATAAGATTTGTACTACATGAATAGCTGAGAATTCTCCCAGATATTTAGCCGAGCTATCGAGAACGGAAAAGCATAGGACAGCTAGGCACATGAGGCCTATGGCTGAGCGGTGATTCATTTTAGGGTCACTTTTGTGAAGAAAGGTCTGATTTTAGGTTGTTCTTGTTGATCTTAATAATTTTTTTACTCTCGAATCCAATGAATTAACAGTGATTTTGAGTATAATTTGTATGTTGTATCAATATTAGATAAAAATGAGGGATTATCGTTGAAATAGTGAAAATAAGCTCTTGACGAGTGAGGTATGTTTCCCTATTTTCAGCGCTTCTCAAATGATTTGCGAACACGTCATCCAAACATTTTGCAATACTTTAGGCAAACGTTCTGGTTTGGATGTTTTTATTTGGGGGCCCTTAGCTCAGTTGGTAGAGCAACTGACTTTTAATCAGTAGGTCGAAGGTTCGAATCCTTCAGGGCTCACCATTTTCTCTATATAAATCAATAATTTGAAATACTATGCTTTCTTAAGTATGCAGCAGTAGTTGTTTGCGGTTCACCTCCGGTTCAGTTGGTGCAGAAAAACGGCGTTTTTGCCGCTTTTCTAGTTGAATTTGTTTACTCACTATTATTATATCTTTTAGAAAATTGCTTTTCATCGTAAGCTTCAACTTCTAGGCGGCTCCATAGAGCTTTCCCTCCAATTTTTATTTGTTTGGGATAGTCTTTTTCCCTGATCCATTTATAGATTGTTGCCCCGTTTATTACCCTATATCTGCCTTTTAGATCTTCAATTTCAGCCCTAATCAGTCCCTGCAAAATTTGCAGCACAATGTGGGTTGATCAGTTGCCAACAACTTAAAGACAGAATTTGTGTCCTGCCTGCGAGACTTCGGCTTTTGGCTTTCGCAGTGCCGTTCCAGTATATTCTCGCTTCCCCGCAGTACTGGTAATTGATTTATAATCTGCGCTGCTGGTTAACCTCTCCACAGATTATCAGTGCGGATTAAAAAGAACAATAAAACCGCTTTGAATTAGTATTCATCAAATTAAAGATAAGTAGCAAGAGAACGTAGCTTTAATTAGGGGGTAAAAATTTCGGTTCAAAATATGTATAGATACCTATGGATACAGATGTCGCTTATTTGATATTTATAGGGAGAGAAATGTTTATTATTATTTTATTCAGCTGTTGCAAAAATACCTTGGGGTAAATGGGGAATTATTGAACGCCCTTGCCGTAACCTTGCCGTTATAAATTTCAACACTTGAAATCCCTCGCGCGCGTACTTGTTCGAAAACTCCTAAAAATGTTGAATATCATGGGGGTAATATAGGGGTAATGCTTGTACTAACCTTGCCCTTATCTAGCCGTCCTTATGTAGGACTTTTAGATTGTTAATGTGAGATATTACGTCTGCTCTTGGTTTGAAAACGGCTGATTTTTTGTATTGTTAGAATTGTCTTCTGATGACCCCAAGGAGAAATTTTTGAATTTGACTATTGTTGATTCATTAGAATAAACAACCTTATTCACTCTATTTAAGATAAAAAGTATTTATGTTTTTACTTCGCCTTTCCACATCTCTTTTAATACTTCTGAATAAATAATTTTATTTATTGACTGTATAATTCTGTTCTGCGCTTGCTTCTGGCAATATATAATTGTAATTAAGAATAATTATTCGTTTTTTTATTTCCAAATAAGATTAAATTGAATAGTTCTGAAGGGGGCGGGTTTGTTTAATAGTAAAAGTCTGTTTAAAACTCACTCTGACAATAATAAAGGTGAAGTTGAGCCAGTTGAGTCTGAAGTTGTTGAGGATGTCAACGCTTCTGAACCTGAAGTGATTGTTTCAAATGATGATGTAACTGACAACAAGTCGGCAGATGATCCTTCTTTAAAAGAAGGGTTTATGAAATCAAAAATGACGGCAGCTTCGTTTGGTGAGATGGTCAGTCTTTTGATGAGATCCGCTCACTATAAGCATTATTCTTTGGCTGACCTGGAGTGGTTATTACTTCCTCCAATAATGAACAATCAATTTCTTGTGGTAGAAGCGCGCTCTAAAGAAAATGGGGCGTCAGTGCCTGTTGGCTTAGCGCTATGGGCATCTGTCTCAGAAGAAGTCGACAAGAGATTATCTGAAAATCTGGATCGACCAATTAAGTTACGGCCTGATGAATGGCAGTCTGGTGAGATCAATTGGCTCGTTGATATGATGGGTGACGATAAAATGAAACAATCTATGTTTCAAAAAATTAAATCTGAACTTCCTGAAAAAAGCGCCCTTAAATTTCGTTCAATGGATGACCAGGGCCAAGTGATTGTAAAAGAAATTATCAGTGAGTGAAAAGGCTGATAATTTTAATCTTTGAAGAATCACAGCTTAAAGGAATTTGGATATGTCGGGGAAAAAGAATAATTCAAAAAGTAATTTATCGGGAAAAATCAGAGCCTGTTTGATGATTTATCTGTTGTTGGCTTTCTTATATATCCTCTTTATTAGTCTTAGTGGGATTGACTATCAAAATAACACTACAGGCTTTTATTTCGTTGTCTTCACCATCTTCTTCATCATTTTTTTTAGTGTCATTTACTATGCCTTTGAATTTGTCGCGTTTCTTTTAGGTCGGTATAGAAAAAATGTCCCTTGGTATTCAAAGAAAAGAAATATTCTCTTAGTGCTTTTGATGGTTTGCACACCTCTAAATTTACTGGGTTTTTGCTATAGTCAATTTAAATTTTATTCCGATGAAGAATTTATCCGCATTGCGATCCAGCATAACCTCAAACAATATGAAAGACAGAAAAAAAGGTGGAGAGACGGGGAAAGAAACCTTGATTATGATTTGCGAGATCTTCCAAGGACAACCAATCTCATAACTTATTCATCTGTTGACAACTTCATCCAGCAAAACCCAAAATGTTGTTCCATTAAAAAATTTTATAATGGGACAAAACTTTTTGAAGGGGGGACTTATTGGGCAGCATTACAGTTCCACTATCACGTAAAGATAAACATATATGGTTATGCTCTAAACCCATCGGAATCTGAAAAATCAATACTTTTTAATACCACGAATTATGTCAGTTGTTGTGGCATTGTTTCAGATTGGTTTGGACCAGGTTACCGAAAAGGGCAAGTTGATACTTCTCGCAAATGGAATGAGGTGCACTTCAAATTTCCTCGATTTTCCAAGACAAAAAAAGAGTGAGTATATAGCTTTACTCACTTTTCCCCTTCAATTTATTTCAAGGATATATTCCCATGATTAATGTTGGTTCCTTAAGTTTAAGCGATGTAAAAACCATTTTAAATCTATACCTTTTTGGTCAGGCCACTGCCCCAGAATTTTTAAGTGATCGCATCCGTCCGGAAAATACCCCTGGCCCAACCATACAGCTTAACATGATGGATTACTTAACATCGGGCGCTGGACGCTATGCCAATCCGGCGCGTTCAGAAGCTTTTCAAACGTTTTTTAATGATACAACTTTAGAGGATAAAACTTACACTTGGGATCAAATACAAAAAGCTTTGGGTATTGGTGATAAAAGCCTTAAGTTTGGTGTTAGTCAATATTCAACGGATGTAGGCAGTGCGGATCACCTTTGGCGATCTTTTATTTTCGGCTCAACCGGTTTTGAGTTGGATCTGAGCAATGCTCAATTTGTTGTAAATGGAGACCAAAGATCTGTTACAAATTTTACGTTAAAAGCCGATGATGATAATTTTGATTTTGTTTCGAGTAATGCTTTTGCCAAATTCATAAATAAAAGATTAGAACCCATGCTTGATCTATGGGGTTTGGGTTTAGATTCTGGAATCACTCCCCGCACAGTGGAAATAGAATTTACAGGGAATCGGAAAAGCTATCAGTCTTATCACAGCTCACAATTTTCAAATGAACAAAGTACAAATATTTCTTTGGCAATAAATGAGAATGAAGGACAAATACGATTTTTAGACGATTTTATAGACAGGGCAATTAATACAAGCTCGAACGCTGGACAATTTTTTGGATTAGCGGGTGATGAAATCCTTGGGTATCATGATTTTGGAAGAACTGTCACAGTCTATGGAACCAATAAAGATGATGACTTTACATTAAAACAAAAACTGTCACCTTTTCTTTTTAACCTATTCAATGATTATACCCTTAACATCGTTGGTGGTGAAGGAAATGATGAAATCGAAGGATATAGAAATGACGACTTACTTATAGGTGGTGCAGGTGATGATATTCTTCGAGGCGGTCGTGGAAATGATATGATTTATGGTGATTTTGATCCAGAAAAAAGCACCACCATAAATGGTATAGATACCGTTGATTATTCTCTCGTAGAGTCAGGTTTTATATTTAATGATAAACCTGATAATGGCATTGAAATCGTATTATCTGATGAATTTATTAATGTTACAGACGATGGTACAGGAGGGGCTGATATTCTCCATTCCATTGAAGTCATTAAGGGCACAGAATTTATCGATACTTTAAAGGTCGAGAACACTAATAGTTTTACTGATTTAAAAATTCAAGATTTTGGAGGCTCTCCAGTCACCCAAGACAAAGATGGCAATAATCTTCCTTGGGAAAAAGTTATTCAGAAAGTCTTGGATATTGAGACTGAATTTGACCTAAACATTGATGTAAATGGAACTGGTGTCATCAACTTTGATGGTGGTGAGAAAATTACGCTTGAAGGGTTTACTAATTCTGGAGCGTTTGAAGATAAACCGATTGTCTATATCAAAGGCAACTCTGAAGAGAGTGTTGTGAATGTCCAAAGTGAAGGGTCATACCTTATTGATGTTAGCGATGGAAAAGGTAAAGTCACAGTTGGTGACGGTCTTGATTGGATTGTCCTAGGTGAGAATGATACTAAGCTTAGTGTTTCTGACACAAGTATTGCTCTCAATGGGGGTGCTACCTACACGATCCAGGGGGGCGAAGGAGAGGATCGATTGTTTATTAAGGGGAGCATGGTTGGTATAGCTCCAGATGAACAGACTGGAGCAGAAGAACTTTTCCCAATTCTAGGTGGTGTTGCCATTGCTCAACAATTTACTTACTATACATATACAGGAAGTGTTGTTGATAGGGTTACTTATGATGAAGTTTATGATTCAGACCAAGACGGAAATATTGAATATCATTTTCTAACACGAGCTGTGGATTTTGAGCTGCATTCGATGACTTTAGATGGTGAGTTATACGCATCTGCTGAGTTAAAGCACGGAGAGAATTTTTCAAACAATTTAGATATTTATAATAATGGGGATATACGAAACTATACTAATGGGTTTACTCTTGAGCCTTACAAACCTCTTCTCACATATGAGATGGATGGGAATGACTTAATTGTATATTTTGAAGAAGACACTTTTGCTATAAAACTAAATAATTTCTCGAATGGTGATTATGGTATTAATTTAACTGGTCCCTTTAATATTGTTAATAAAGAACTCCGTGAAGATAGAGCCAGTGTTGATCAAGTCAATAATAGTGCTCTGACAAATGCCAACAATGCAATTAAGGCACTGAATGACGATAAATTTTATAAAGAGTTTTTACCCGATTTTGAAGAAGAAGATAAAGACAGTCCATCTCCTGAAGAAAATCAAAACATAGAAGGTACAGAACAAGCTGATACTGCCATTGGTAAAGCTGGTGATGATACGATTGATACTAGGGCTGGAAATGATCGTGCCTTCGGCGGCGCAGGTAATGACCATATAACCACTGGTGATGGCGATGATTCGGCGTATGGTGGTTCTGGCAATGACACAATAGTCGGCGGCAGTGGAGAAGGCGATGATCATTATGATGGTGGACTTGGGAATGATACCGTTGTCTATTCTAGTGCTTCAAATGCTATTTTTGTTAATTTAGAAAATGGCTCAGCCTTCGGGGATGAGATTGACTCTGACACATTAGTTTCCTTAGAAAATATCATTTCAGGAGATGGAGATGATAATCTAATAGGTGATGAAGAAGATAATCAAATAACGGGTGCTGGTGGTGATGATCGTATAGACGGTAAAGATGGTAACGATGTTGCTATTTACACTGGCACTCGCGCTGATTATCAAATCATATCATTAAGCAGCAACAGAGTTCGGATCACTGATCTGCGTCAAGATAGTCCTGATGGAACAGACGAAGTCTCAAATGTGGAAAAATTCTCATTTGTAGATGGCGTCTTTACTTACGATGCACTCTTTAGCACGAATAATAAGCCAATCATCATTAGTAATGACTTGCAAACAAATGAAGATGAAAGCGTTAGCTTTACTAAGGAAAGTTTGCTTCTTAATGATAGCGATCCCGATGGGGATATTATTAGTTTTGTTTCAGCTCAATCAGCTGAGAATGGTCAACTCATTGAGAATAGTGATGGAACATTCACTTTTATTCCGGATCAAGATTTTAATGGAACAGCGTCTTTCATATATACCATAACGGATGGCAACGGTGTTGAAGTTAGCTCAACTGTAAATGTTGAAGTTGCAGGAATTAATGATGCACCTGTTGTACAAACTCCAATGGAGGAGCAATATTCTGCTGAAGACCGACCCGTTAATATTGTTGTTCCAGAGACATTATTCTCAGATATCGATGGTGACACTCTAACTCTCACAGCTACTCTTGCTGATGGCTCTCCATTACCAGGCTGGTTATCCTTCAATTCTGATACAAAAACTTTTACGGGAACTCCTCCTTCTAACTTTAGTGGCCCAATCAATTTAAGAGTATTAGCTACAGATGGTGTTGATACTGTTGAGAGTGTTTTTGATTTAAATATCTTTGCTGTGAATGATGGACCTGAAGTTGGCAATGATAAAGGATTTGAAGTGGAGTACAATACACCACTAAATATTTCAGCATTAGCTTTGCTTGCAAATGACACTGATGCTGAAGGAGATGAATTGACGGTCTCTAGCGTTGGTTCAGCCTTTAATGGTACAGTAGAACTGACTTCTGATGGTCAAATTACCTTTACACCTACTGATGGTTATACTGGACCTGCATATTTCCTATATACGGTCACCGATGAAAATGGTGGAATAGGCAATGGTATTGTTTCTTTAGAGGTTGGAGCTACCAATTCAGCTCCAGTTGTTCAAACCGAGATAGAAGATCAAACTTCAGATGAAGATTCTAGTTGGAGCTTTACAGTTCCAGAGAATACCTTCTCAGATGTTGATGGTGATACTATTACACTAACAGCAACTTTAGCTGATGGTTCAGAGCTGCCAGCATGGCTTTCATTTGATAGTAATACGCAGACATTCTCTGGTACACCTCCACAAGATTTTAATGGAGACACCAATTTAAGAGTTACTGCGTCAGATGGTGAGTTTGAAGTTTCAGATGACTTTAACTTAACGATTGACCCTGTGAACGATGCTCCGATTGTTGTTCAAGAAATTTCTGATCAAACTTCAAATGAAGACACCGGCTGGAGCTTCACAATTCCAACAAGCACCTTCTCAGATGTCGATGGTGACGCTCTAACGCTAACAGCCACTCTTACTGATGGCTCAGAACTGCCAGCATGGCTCTCTTTTGATAGTACGACACAGACATTTTCTGGCACACCACCACAAGACTTTAATGGAGACATCGCCCTAAGTGTGACAGCATCAGACGGTGAGCTCGAAGTTTCAGAAGGTTTCAACTTAACAATCACCCCCGTGAACGATGCACCGATTGTTGTTCAGGAAATTTCTGATCAAACTTCAGATGAAGACACCAGTTGGAGTTATGCAATTCCAGCAAGCACCTTCTCAGATGTCGATGGCGACGCTCTAACTCTCACAGCCACTCTTGCTGATGGAACAGAGCTACCGGCATGGCTGTCTTTTGATAGTAATACGCAGACATTCTCCGGTACACCTCCGCAAGATTTTAATGGAGATATTAATCTGAGAGTTACAGCATCAGACGGTGAGTTTGACGTTTCTGAAGATTTTGATTTAACTGTGAATGCAGTTAATGATGCGCCTGTTGCTGCAAATGACGATAGCTTTGAGACTGATGAAGATACACCTCTTACTATTGCGGCAAACTCATTGCTTCTGAATGATGTCGATGTTGATGGGGACCTTCTATCGATCATCAGTGTTGCTGATGCTGAGAATGGTTCTGTTGAGATTGATAGTAATGGAGATATTATTTTTACTCCAACTGCCAATTATAATGGACCAGCTTCTTTTAGATACACAATCTCTGATGGAAATGGTGGTGTTTCGAGCGCTATTGCAAGCCTCACTATTCATGCCATTAATGATGCCCCGACCGATTTGATTTCTTCAACTTTGGAGATCGAAGAAAATAGTTTGGCTGGTTCTGAGGTTGGCATGTTCTCTGTCAGTGATGTAGATTTGGGAGATAGTCACACCTATTCGATCGTCGGTGGCACAGGTGCCACTCAGTTTGTTTTTGAAGGAGACAAGCTTGTTGTTGCGGATGGTGCTGATCTGGACTTTGAAACAACGACTTCACTAAGTTTGGATGTTTTGGCTACAGATGCAGCTGGTCTTACAACTCAAAACAGTTTTGAGATAGGACTTCTTGATGATCCGACTGATAATAATGGCAATACAACTGATGATATTATTTATGGTACTTTCCAAGATGATATTCTAGACGGCGAAGGGGGGGATGATACGATCTTTGCCCTTTGGGGAAATGATCATTTAATTGGTGGAGCTGGTGCCGACAAATTATATGGTGGCTTTGGTTTTGATACAGCTGATTATTCTGGATCTTCTGCTGGTGTAAATGTCAGTCTTTCTCGCTCATATTTGTGGTGGGGCAACCAAACTGCTTCTGGTGGAGATGCCGAAGGAGATCAGCTCTTTAGTATTGAAAATCTTATTGGATCAAGCCATGACGACCAGCTTAAGGGAAATTGGAAAAGTAATCGCCTAGAGGGTGGTGAAGGTAATGATCTTCTAACCGGTGGATGGGGACATGATCAATTTGTCTTCAAATCAGGTGATGATGTAGATACTATCACAGATTTTGACCCAGGATACTCATTCTGGGGCTTCAATTTCTCAAGAGATAAAGTTATGCTTGATGTTGATGGGTTTGATGAGTTTGCAGATATTCAAGATGCAATGACTTCATCTGGTGGATATTGGAACCCAGAGACCACAATCGACTTTGGCAATGGTGATACATTGATTTTCAAAGGCGTTCATCAATGGCAATTAAGTGCCAATGACTTTGATTTTGTTTAATAAATTTTTGTGACAAAATAAAAGGCATAGGATATTATTTCCTATGGCTTTTTGAGTTTCAGGAATCTTGATCAAGTATATGCTACCAACTCAGCAATTCTAGGCTGTTGCATTGATAAATCTACTTTGAAGTCCGGATTTAGCACAAAGTGACTATTTTTTACCTGATTCATTATAGTCGCTTTCAGACACTAAGCTGACGAAAGTAAATAGTCTTATTAATAAGCAAACTTATTTGTAAGGTTTGTGTGTAACGTTTTTATAATTTGCGGTCTTAGTGTGTACCACATCATTCCATACTTACCTTTTTTTGAAATAACGAATTGCTTGGCTAAGATTGAAAAAGCTCTTCTAGATAAAGGTGTTACTTCGTTCTCAAGACAATGGAATGAGTATTCAGAATAATAGACAGAGGACAGAATGGGGTGAGTTGGTGGTGCTTCGTCTTCCATCAGGAAAAAATCATCGACCAACTTAGCTGCTGTGCTTTCTCGGATATGTAGAGAAAGTGGATCTCTTTTTGGCTTAGTTTTTTTGAGTGATTGTTTCCATTAAAGGATAACCGGTTTTGTCGTTTTATATTGAATTCTATTTTGCTTGATCATTTGAAGCCAGTTTTCAGTTAGCAATTGCATTTAGTGAAATAACGTTCACAGGAAGTGTTTTTCCTTCAGTGATTGCTAGAAGCTGATTTTCCCACGCATTTAGGATGCTTCTAATTTCATTTTCATATTTGTACCAGTTATAGGCGGCTTCGTTGATATCAGCTGATGAACCATTGCTTTTATGATTTAGGATACGTTTTCTCATTTCCAAGTCGATGCCCATTGCGGCTAACCTAGTATTCATAGTTCTTCTTAGGTCATGTGATGTGAAATGAAATCTTAATGTATCACGTCTTCTTAATATGGCTTTAGTAACGGCATGAGGGCCAATAGCTTGGAATTTATTTACTGGGCTAGGAAACAAAAACTCACTTTCTCCTGATAATTCTATGGCTCTACTAATAAGGTTTATGGCCAGGCCACATAGAGGCTGTTTGTGTTCTTGTTTGTTTTTTGTGTCCTCAATAATCCAAAATGGTTGATTTGCACTTAGGTCAATTTGTTTTTTAGTTTGCTGGGTGATTTCACTGGTGCGATGGCCTAGCACCAGTTCCAGTTTTGCTGCTATCGAAACGGATTCAGTTACACCATCAACTCCAAAATAGTTCCAGAAGTGTTTTATTTCGTCATCATTAAGGACGCGAGACCTTGGTTTTTCCAGGCTTCTTTTTCGAATGCCATATGAAGGATTGTATTGAATATAATCTTCTTCATCCGCCCATCTAAAAATAGCCTTTAATGGGGCCGTTATGCGATTTGCTTTTACGAGAGCGCCGCGATCAACAACTTTATCAATGCAGATAATTAGATCTCGTTTTGTCAGTTCTTCATTATCGACGCGGCGATGTCCAATAAACGGATAAATGTCACTAGATAGTTGGTTTTGATATTCGTTTATCGTTTTTATTTTCAGTTTTAGCTCAGTGTGTCTTCGCATATAGAGTTTGGCAATGTCTTCGAAGGTTGAGCCTTGTCTGGCATTTAAACGTTGAGCTCTTTTTTCCTGAGATAGATCTTTGCCATTTTCAATATACACATGGATCTGATTAAAGGCGGCCCTCGTGGTTATGATGAGCTAAAACACGCCCTTATATAAATACATTAATCTGTATTATTGGTTCTGACGTCAAGTAAAGTGATAGTGTGGATTGATTTTAAAAGTTGTTAGTTCAAGCTGTGCCTTAGTGTTTTTTAGTGATTACTACTTTTTGGTAGCATTGAATAATGATTACTTATGCACAGGTTAAAATTTATCTGTATTTACTAGTTTCGTTTTATAGGAATAATACAAAGTACAAATATAGTATTTGCATACTGATGAAACGGGGAGCGTTTTTTCAATAACACTAGGTTTTTCCCTTGAAATGAAGGGAAATAGAGAGAAGAAGAGAACTCTTTTTTCTAAACGGCTTTGTGCGGTCTTTTGATGGGGATTGGTCGCGGTTTGGTGCTGTTAGCTTTGTCAAATGATGAGTTTGTATATTTGGTGCCGTTAAATTTTGTGAAATGAACTTGCAGGGTAGTGAGAAGTCTGATCAAAAATGAAGAAGAATGAAATGAAAAAGATAATGATTTTGATCGGAAGGAAAAAGTGATGTCACATTGTGTTTTTTATGAAATCGGGGAAGATTATCATCCATTCCCAAAATACGGAATGGATCCCAATCAAAAAGCGAAATTGAATGACACTTTAAGGCCCCAAATAATACCTGAGGAATATAAAGAATTTTTCCCATCTGAAATGAGGCTTGATGCCAAACCAACCAAGACACTTTCTCATTTTTTATCTGCCCCGGGTGGATTTGCTATCAGTCGTCAGGCTCGAGAAATAATTGAGTCACTAGAGCCAGATGTTCATATCTTTAAGGAACTAGAAAGTTTTGATGAAGATGGTACCCCTTTTAAAGAGAATTATCATCTCTTTATCATCCAGCAATTCATTGATGCTCTTAATATTGAGAAATCAAATGTCGAATGGATTGAAACCAGAATTGTAGGGAAGGAGGAACTAAAACGTACCCCTCTCTTTAATGGTGACGGCACGCCAGTGCGAACAGAAGACGGCGTGCTGTTGAACCCGGATGGGTCTATCAAAATGGAACTGCAGCAGTGCGGGGGGGCGATTTCTTTATCAATGAAAAAAGACATCATTCAAAACAAACATGTTTGGAAATTAACGTCTCATTACAAAGGCTATTTCTTTTTTTCTGATGAGTTAATGCAGAAACTTCTAGATGCTGGAATTGAGGGACTTCGATCCTATCATGCTGAAGATTTTTAAAACTGAAACACTATTAAATCACTAACTTTTAATGAGGCAGGCTATGACTGATGATGTTTTTGAGAGAATTGATCTAGATAAAGCAACTGAGGCTTTTAAAAAATCAAGCTTCAATGAAACAACTCGCACTAATGTTAAGATTGGTGAGAAATTTATCAGTTTCGCAAAACATCATATTATCCATAAGGACTTGTTGCTTAAAGAAGAGAATATTTTCAGCAAATTAGCCACGACAATTAATCCGGACACAAAGAAAGCCTATTTAGACTTTAAAGATTTTAACACGAATGGTGTGCATCTTGCCGTAACGGAAGATGGAGCGGATATAACTGGGACAAGTCGTCATGCAGGGTCTCACAAATTGTATAGAGATTTTTTTGAAGGTGAATTATCAATAAAATTAGAGCAAAGTTATAATGCTTCTTTAAATGTTATGATGAATGCCAATGATAGTAATGGAAATAGAAAATACACTGATTTTGAAGCTCAAAAACTTGCTTATAGTGAAACTGCGAATAAAGCACTTGGAATTCAAAATTATTTTAAGGATGCTTTGATTAATGGTGTGAATGTAAATGGGCAGCACATTCCATTAACTGCTATCGATCCCCATACTCCTATTCCTACAGAGATGAAAGAATTTTGGGAAAACCTTAAATTTTCTGATATTGAGAGTAGCTCTCAATATCAACTTGGTTTGGATGGAAAATTTGTTAGCGGTACAGCCAAAACGGGCAGTATTTTTTACAGCAAGCTTTATGACCCAACAGTTGATTTATCTCTTGAAGAAAGAGTTAACCTCGTCACTGATTTTAACACGCAATTAGATAATGCTCTTGAGACGGGGCAAGATCTCAACCAATACGCTAATGACTTTAAAAGCAATAGTGTGCTTTCAAATATAGCTGATAAAGATTTTGTTAAGCCTGCAAGTGACTTTACTAAATTTCTCTCTCAAGTTGTTTTGGGGTCAGCTACTTTTTCTTTTGCAGTCTCAGTACTTCCAAAAGGACTTTTTGCAGCGGAAGTTGTTAATTATATAAATACTCAAGAACAAGCTAGTCAGCTAGAAGCTAATGGTGATTTTTATGCAGCTGGGAAATTGCTCACCAAATATTATTTTAGTCTTGGAGCAGGTGAATTGCTTGGTGCTGCAGGTTTCAAGGTTGGTGCTGCAGGTGGCTGGGGGACTGCAATAACATTTGCTGGTGCTGGCGGTTTATTGGGAGCGCTTGGTGGTGAGAAACTTGGTGTTTATTTATATGAACAAAATCCGGCTTATTTTAGCTCGCTTGTGCTCAATGGCTTAAAAGAAGATATAAATGATATTAATGGGTGGATTTATAGTGGGGATGATAGTTCTCAACCGGGTTATTGGTATCAATATACAAACCGTAAAGAAGGTACAATTGCTCTTGCCACTGATGAAGAAGCTGCAGTGCTTAATGAATTGCGCACTGAACGGATTAGTTTGAATGAAGAAATTAACATTCGTTTAGAAGAATACCATGCTAGATTAGTGCAATATGATACCAGCAAAATTGGAGACTGGATTTATAATGGCCCTGATAATAGTTGGTATAAAGTAATAAATCAAAAAGATGGTATTATTACTCATGCGGATGATGAGTTAAACCAAGAGCTTCATGCACTTAGAGAAGAAAGACTTGCTCATAATCAGGCTGTTGAAAATGAAATTGAACAGTACCGAGAAAAAGTTGACATAAATAATATTGATCGCTGGTCTTATGATGAAACTACTGATCGTTGGACAAGAGTTGAAATAGGATCACAAGGAGCTTTTGAAGTTGCTGGTGCAAGCAAAAAAATAGAACTTGATGCCATTCGACAAGAACGAATAGACATTAATAATGCCATCGAATTCAGAGAGTATTTTGGTAATAATCCTGCCGCTAATTATTCTATTACTTCATTGAATTCTCCGCAACTAGGAGAAGGTGCTCCATCTAACATTCGAATGGTTATGTTTGATGAGTATGGGTTTGTATTAGACGCAGACCAATTATCTTCAGTTGATTGGACGCAAGAAATTGATTGGGATAATTTGAATGGATTTGATTTAATTAAAAAATCTGATTTGCTATCTACTACGGAAATAGTTTCACACTTAGAAGCATCTGGTTATGTTTTTGAACCTGAAACCCCTCCCGATGTTACAATTATACCGAATGATGAAGGTTTACCTTCAATGTTTATGCTTCGCGATAGTGAAGGTAATTTGGTTATTGATAACCTTCCATCAAATGATGGCACTGTTGTTGATCCAGCGTTTTCTGGGCCAATTAACTTCCAAACTCTTACCCAACATACAGATGGTACATCTCATTCTGAAATGGTCTATTATGACCCTGAGAAAAACATTTTTGTTTCTAATACCACAAATGTAAATAGCGGAGAGACAAGCACAAAAGTCGCTGTGATATCTGATGGATTTAATGTTGTTGATTTTGAATTTCCGAATGGAGTTGGGTCTTTAGATACAATAACTGATTTTAGCCAACTTTATGCGCATGGGTCTCTTGACGATGGTAAGGCTTGGGCGTCGATCGATGGTCTTTTCTTCAATTATGAGCCGCAAACAAATGGTGATATTGATTGGACCAGAATTGATACATTCCAAGCCTATAATTTAAGGGATGATATTAATGCTTTAAATATCGGTGTTAACTCAACGCCTGGCACAATCATTGTGCCTGATGTTCACGGCATTCCGTCTCTCTTCCTGTATCAAGATCAAAATGGCGATTATCAATTTTATGATAGCCCTTCAAGTAGTAATCCGGTCATTCCTAATATTGCGCAAGGGACAGCTGTTGATAATTTTGATTATAGCAAGCCGATTGGCTTCCAGACGCCGATAACCAGCGATAATGGTCCGGCATATGAAAATGTTTCTATTGATTTTGATAATTTAACAATTGTCAAAACAACGCCTTTAACCAATGAACTAAGTTCTGTTCAATTTATTGAAGGGGGGACAGATAGTTTGCGTACCGTGCCAGGCATTGTTTTAAATAATGATACTGATGCTCAATCTGCATTGCACGGTAAGTCAGTTTTTGACACTTTAAAAGCTACTGGTGTTTCTGATGCGGACCATAGATTGATTGGGTATGGGGAAGGCTCTGGTGGGCAAGCTTTTAATGCTGTGAAGCAAGGGGCGACATTTACGCATGCCGATGGAACAGAGACGAGCCTTGTAGATTATGCAAATCAGGTGAGTGACGGGGCTAGCGTCCTCGTTAACAATATTGGTGAAGAGCTTGGTAAAGTTCCACAATATCTCAACGCTTTAGCGCCTGGTATTATTTCTGACCTAGTTCGCGGGGATGATATTGAAGAGGTGGCTGAACGTTATGCTATTCAGCTTGGGGTGACCATTGGTGTTGATGTGTTGCTCGACACATTTGGTGATTTGGCGGCTGGTACGACAAATACGAATGACCCTAATTTCTTTGACAGTGGGGCTGGGGCCTTCCTTAAGGGGGCGATTATTCAGTTTGCTGTGGTTGCAGCCTTGCGCGGCGAAGATATGGAGGGCTCAGATTATGCGAAGCTGATTGCCAACTATTCTATTCGTTCTGCGCTTACAGAGGTTGTGAAGTCAACCAGTTGGGGCTCAATGCAAGTGCCTCTCCAACAATCTAACTTCCTTTCAGATTTTTTTACTGGTACTTCATCAACAACCAGCAATGGAACAGGTGCTACAGGTACAGGACTTTCACCTGCTGGTGCTGGTGCTGTTGCCGCTGCGGTGACTTTCTTTGCAAATCTCATCGATCATGGGTTTGAAGATTTCGAACAAACCCTCGTTCAAACTGCTGTTGCAGGGGCAACGGCTTATTTAGGTGCAGCTCTGGCTGTTACGCTTGGACCATTAGGTTATGTGATCGGCGCGGTGCTTGGTAATTTGCTTGGCAGTCTGTTTGGACCAGGTCTTCCGCCTCCTCCGCCGTTGTTCCGTGTTGAAGAAAATGGTGATGGCTCGCAGACCGTTTATATCACGGCCGTTACTGGTGGTTATGTTTATGAAGCGCGTGATGGGTTCAACGATGTTCTTGTTGGTAATCACGGGCAAGATAACCTGATTGGTTCAGACGGAGACAATGAACTCTTCGGTAATGCTAATAAAGATATTCTAAATGGTCATGCCGGCGATGACTTGTTGTCTGCTGGTAAAGGTGATGACATTGCCATTGGTGGCTTAGGTGAAGACGTCATTCTAGGTGGCAGTGGCAATGATAACCTCTTTGGTGACCAATCCATTGTTAAGGGCGAAGAAGGTGCGGCGGTTAATAATGCCGCTGAAGGCCAAGATGATCAGCTCATCGCGGGTGATGGGGATGATTATGCCTTTGGTGGCGCTGGGAATGATTATATCAGCGGCGGCAATGGCGACGATACACTGTTTGGCGGTGCTGGTAACGACACTGTCTCTGGTGATGATGGGGATGATCTCCTTAATGGTGGCATTGGTGATGACACCATTTATGGCGATACGCTTGATATTAACGATGAGACACAAATTATTGAAACCATTGGCGCTGGTAACGATGTTATTGATGCTGGGGATGGTGATGACACCGTTTATGGTGGTGAAGGAGATGACCAGATTTTAGGTGGTCTTGGTGCTGACCGAATTTATGGTGATGGCATCCGTGTTGATCAATCAGACGCGGATAATGTTATCTCCACTTTGATAGGTAGTGGTACTGACACCATTGATGGTGGAGCTGGCAACGATATCATCTATGGTGGTGCTGGGGCTGATACCATTATTGGTGGAACTGGTGATGACTTTATTGAAGGCAATGAGGGTAATGATCAAATTGAGGGCGGTGCCGGTGATGACATTCTCGGTGGTAATGAAGGCGATGATACACTTGATGGCGGTGATGGAAATGACCAACTAACCGGTAATGATGGTGTTGACCTATTATTTGGTGGGGCAGGTTCAGATTCTTTAGATGGTGGACTTGGAAATGACCACCTTGATGGCGGCGCAGACAATGACCTCTTACGCGGTGACCTTGGTGACGATACCATTTTAGGTGGCGATGGTGATGATCTAGCCTTTGGCGGTATTGGTAATGATACGCTTGATGGTGGTGCTGGCAATGACACAATCTTGGGTGAAATCGGAGATGATACTCTTTCTGGTGGTGCTGGTGATGACACACTAAGTGGTGGATCGCAAAATGATATTCTTGATGGTGGTTTAGGTGATGACCTGCTGCAAGGTGGCAGTGGTAATGACACGCTAGTTGCGCTTGCAGGCTCTGACCGTTTAGAAGGCGGCAGTGAAAATGACACTTATATAGTCAAGTTAAGTGCAGGTGAGACGACCATTTTTGATGTTAGCGGCGCGGATATGCTTGAGCTTTCGGGTGATATCAAGCCTAAAGATATCATTCTGTCTGTTGATGGGGCTGATTTGATTGTTGGTCTTCGTTCTGATGATACAAAGACCATTCGTGTGCTTGGTCAATTTGATGCAAATAGTGATATTATGCTTGAAGCTATCAAATTTACAGATGGGTTCACTATTAATATTAGCCAGATGATTATTGGTGATGATGGTGACAATAATCTTAATGGCACGGATATGGATGATGGTATCTTAGGTCTTGGTGGGAATGATAATATCCTTGGTCAAGGCGGTGATGACTTCCTCGATGGTGGTGCTGGTGAAGACATCATTTATGGTGGTGCTGGCAATGATCAAATCCACGGTTCTTCTGAAGATGATCTTCTTTCTGGTGATCAAGGAGATGATACACTCATTGATGGTGCTGGCAATGACCTCCTGATTGGTGGTCAGGGTAATGATGTTTTTGTCATTGGTAATCATGAAAATTCTGATCAAGATACGATTGCTGATTTTACAAAAGGTGAAGACAGGATTGATTTTTCCGGTTTTGGACGGCAATTCGTAACTCGCAAGCAAATGGATTACTTTGGTAGCCGTATCAATCAAACTGCATTAATGACCTCTATCGCTTTAGGTGCAGCACAACTTCTTAAAATTGAAGGGTTAGATGCCAGTACGTTAGATGATAGTGACTTTATCTTTGATCAACAGGTTGTTGAGGGAGTATCTGGGAGTGATGGTAATGATATCATCACTGGGACAGATGCTGATGAGACTATCTTAGATGGTAAAGGATTTGATGTTCTCACGGGTGGGCTTGGTAAGGATCATTTTACTATTAGTGCTCAACAAGGTGACATAGACACAATCACTGATTTTACAGTTGGTGAAGATAAAATTGACTTGAAGCAGGTTACGCAATTTATCTCAGCTAATCATATTCAACTTGAGCAACGCAATAATGATGTGATTATTCATCTTGAAAATGATCAATATGTGATTGTTGACAATACGACAATAAATCAACTTACTGACGATCAATTTGACTTTGATGTTTTTGAAAATCAGACGAATGTTGGTCGTTACACAGGTGATGTTGACTATGATTTTACTCAAGATGATATCGTCGAGGATAATAGTGCTGAATTATCTGATGGTGTAAATAGCCTAGAGAGTTTTATATCTGATTTATCTGCGAATTGGGATGCTCAATCAATTGCTTCATCTGCGCCAGATGAAAGCTCTATTTCATCAAATGCTCAAGGTGATTTTCAAGGAGCTGGTTATTTTGCAACTTCCTCAAACATAGATAGTGAGGGCGCAAGACGTACGCTAACCAACAATGAATATTGGGTGAAATTTGGTTCATGGTATCAGGGTAATGAACGCTGGGAATTGGCGCGTGATGTGAATTTTCATGCTGATAATAATGCGATAGTTAACCTTCCCAATAATGAGATTTATAACTATCTGTCATCTAATATAGTTAACTCTGGGTATTATATACAACCAGATGCTGAAATAGGTGGACCAGCTACTTTTAATTATACTTATTGGTCTCTCGTTTCAGTACAAGTTGACCCTGAACTAGATATTAGAACACAGACTTATAACTATTCACAAAACGGTTTAACATTCTTTAGATCTAACCAAATTGGTTATGGTGCAAGTAGTTATGAAACGTTTTGGTTTTCCGACATTAATCCTAATGACCTAATGAATGGTGGCTATTGGGGTGAGAATATACAAGGTAATCATGGTAATGATCGCATCTTTGGTAATAATGGACACGATCAAATCTATGGTGGTTCAGGTAATGATGATCTTTATGGGGGCACTGGGGATGACCATATCTATGGTCAAGCTGGGAATGACCAACTCCAAGCTGATGATGGCAATGACCTTTTAGATGGTGGCTCTGGAAATGATGTTCTGCGTGGAGGCACTGGTAACAATACCCTTAATGGTGGAGCTGACAATGACTATCTAGCCGGTTATGCTGGAGATGATATAGCTGATGGTGGTACTGGTGATGATTATATTCTTGGCGGCGACGGAAACGATACTCTCAGAGGTGGTGCTGGCAAGGATATCATTTACGGTGAAGCTGGTGATGACAGACTAGAAGGCGGGGAGAGTGAAGATTACTTATCTGGTGGTGCCGGTTCAGATACATTGCTTGGCGATAGTGGTGCTGACATTCTAGTTGGTGGTGAAGGTGATGACAATCTAGATGGTGGTACTGGAAATGACCAACTATTCGCCGGTGATGGTAACAATGCACTTTCTGGTGGTGATGGAGATGATTATCTCCAGGCTGGAAATGGTCAGAACAGGTTCTTTGGCAATGCAGGTAATGATAAAATAGTTCTAGGTTCTGGAGATGATTATGCTGAAGGTGGAGCTGGGAATGATTTAATTACTGCTGTTTCAGGTAAGAACTGGATTCATGGTGGTGCTGGTATAGATGCTATTTATGGTGGTAACCTTCATGACACAATTTTTGGCGGCTCTGGCTCTGATTTTATTGATGGTGGTGAAGGTAGCGATTTTATAAAAGGTGGAACGAATGATGATCTTATCCTAGGTGGAGAAGGACATGACCACATTGAAGGTGGTCAAGGTGATGACCTTCTCAAAGGTGATGCTGGTTCTGATTTGATTATTGGTGGTGCTGGTTCAGATAGACTTGAAGGTGGTACTGGGAATGATTTCCTTCGCGGTGATGATTTAAACGCTGATCCGTTAAATGCTGTTTCTTCAAACGACACCCTGTTAGGTGGCGATGGTAACGATACGCTTGAAGGTGGTATTGGTAACGATATTCTAACCGGTGGTGCCGGCTCTGATACATTTGTTTTTAATACTACTTGGCATGAAGACACAATTACTGATTTTGAAAACAATGGACCTTCTAGAGATTTAATAGATTTTTCAAATCGTTCAGATGTTCAGAATTACTCAGATCTAGTTATCAGCTATCATGATGGTTATGCCTTGATTTCAAGTGATTTTGGTCAAATTAGGCTCGAAGGAGTGATTTCTGGATTGTCTGAAACTGACTTTAGATTTGGTCAATCAATCTCGAATATTGCACCAGTGGCGACAATTGATAAAACTATCTCAGCTACTGAAGATACTACACTGACGATTAATACAAATAGTTTGTTAGAAAATGATTTTGATGTAGATGGAGATACTTTCTCTTTACATCAAGTAGGTAAGGCTGCTCATGGTACTGTTGAAATCAACAATGAAGGTAATATAATCTTCGTACCAGAAAACAATTATGCTGGACTAGCCTCTTTTGAATACGTCATTATTGATAATCTTGGGGCGAAAAGCAGTAATACTGTCTCTATCTCGTTAACCGGAACGCAAGATGCCGTTAGCTTGGCAAATTCACTTGAAAATCAAGTTGTTGATGAAGATATATCATGGAATTTTACAATTCCGGAAAACACCTTCCTTGATCTGGACGGAGACACTCTGAGCTACTCTGTTACTTTGGTTGATGATACACCTCTCCCAATATGGTTGTCTTTTGATAATCAAACCAGGGTTTTAAGCGGTACACCGCCACAAGATTTTAATGGATCTATTGAATTTAAAGTCAAAGCAGCTGATGCAAATTCAGAAGCAATTGATGAGTTTACATTAGAAGTATTGCCTGTGAATGATGCGCCAATAGCGCTGGGTGATGATGGTTTTGAAACCAATGAAGATACTTCTATCACGCTTTTAGCGAGTGATCTTATTGGTAATGATAGTGATGTTGATGGTGATGATCTTACTATCGTCTCAGTTAGTGATGCGTTGAATGGTTCTGTTGCTCTGGATCAAAATGGAGCTATGGTCTTTACGCCGGCTGCTAATTACTATGGTACAGCTTCGTTTAGATATACGCTCTCTGATGGGAATGGTGGAACAAGTTTGGCTACAGTTACACTTGTCGTCAACGCCGTGAATGATGCTGTGATTATTGGGCAGTCAATTGCAGACCAGACTATTGATGAAGACACTGCTTGGAACTTTACACTTCCAACTGATGGCCTCGTTGATGTTGATGGAGATGCTACATATTCTGCGAGTTTAGCTGATGATAGTCCTCTTCCAAGTTGGATTACCTTTGATGCTGGTACGCAAAGCTTCTCTGGCATGCCGCCGCAAGATTTTAATGGAATATTCAATATTAAAGTCTCGGCTTCTGATGCTTCATTGCAGGTCAGTGATGTGTTTACGTTTACAATCGCGCCGGTGAATGATGCGCCGATTGCAGTGGTAGACTTTGATTTGGATGTAACTCAAAATGAAGCTACCACCATCTCTAAAGAGAGCCTGCTTTTAAATGATAGTGATGCTGATGGTGATCTGTTGATAATTACATCTGTACAAGATGCAATCAATGGTTCTGTAACAATGAATGAAAATGGCGATGTAATATTTAGCCCTTCGCCTAACTATAACGGTACGGCAATGTTTTCGTATACTATTTCAGATGGTAACGGTTCTGAGGTAACTGCAACCGCGAATTTGATCGTTTCTCCTAATGTTGAATTTGAGGACAAAACACTTGTTGAACGATACCTGGGTGTTGTTGAATATAACTTTGTACAAGATAGTACCGTTGAGAATAATAGTTCTAAATTACCTCAGGGCACGAATAGTTTAGAAACATATTCTAACCAACTGATTGCAACTATGAATGATTTTGAAGTAAACGATAGCCCCATAACGAATGGTGCACCAGATGATACCACTGGGCATACAACACCTGAAGATTACACAGATCTGTCTGTAGAGAATAATTACATTCATGGTGGTTTTTGGAACCAATATATAGTTGGACCTGATGGTACTCAATTAAGCATAGAAATAGTCAATGAAGCTGACAATGTCAGTACAGCAAATGATTATTTTTTAGGAACCATAGGGAATAATACCTACAATGGTGGTAATGGAGATGATTACATACTAGGTGGTGATGGCAATGATACCCTATCTGGTAGTTATGGTGATGATGTCCTATATGGTGAAAATGGTATCGATACAATTAGTGGTAATTATGGAGATGACTATATCTCAGGTGGAACTGGTAATGACAAGATCCATGGTGGCTATGGTAATGATAAAATTTATGGTGGTGAGGGGAATGATAAGCTAGAGGGATTTGATGGTAACGATATCATTTATGGTGAAGAAGGGGATGATACCATAAACGGCAATAAGCAAGATGACTATATCTCAGGTGGGGCAGGCAATGATAAGATCAATGGTGGTAATAATAATGATATAATTTATGGTGATTTAGGTGATGATTATCTTGAGGGCCATGTTGGCAATGATTTTATTTCAGGTGGTGATGGTGATGATTTTATTCAGGGGGGCTATACAAATGCCAATATGGCTGCGGGCATCGATGATGATTATGTTTTAGCTGGAAATGGAGATGATACTGTAAGAGGTTATGGTGGTAATGATATCATTTATGGGCAAGAAGGGAATGATACGCTCAGTGGTAACTATGGAGATGATTATCTTTCAGGAGGAGTTGGTGCCGACACCATCGATGGTGGCTATGGGAATGATTATATATTAGGTGGTGCAGGTGATGACCACCTTGAGGGCTTTGATGGTAATGATATTATTTATGGGCAAGATGGGAATGACTATATAGAAAGTAATAAATACGATGATTTCGTTGATGGTGGTGCGGGAAATGATACCATTAAGGGTGGTAGTGGAGGCGACACATTATTCGGCGGCGATGATGATGATTTGATCCTAGGTGAAGCTGGTAACGATATTATTGATGGAGGAGATGGCAATGACATTATTAATGGTGGGACGTATAGTGATTTGCTCTTTGGTGGCTTCGGTAACGATAATATTCGGGGTGATACAGGAAATGATAAGCTCTACGGTGGTGATGGTGATGATGAATTGATAGGAGATACAGGCAATGACATCATTAAAGGTCAAAATGGAAATGACTTCATAGATGGTGGCTCTTATTCCGACTTACTTGATGGTGGTTCTGGGGATGATATAATTCTAGGTGGCACTGGTGATGATAAACTCATCGCAGGTGATGGTGATGATTATATAGAAGCTGGTTCTGGAAATGATTTGATATATGGGACTTCTGGGAACAATTGGCTGCATGGTGGTGCAGGAATTGACGCCATTTATGGTGGCAACCTTCATGATTCAATCTTTGGTGGTTCTGGCTCTGACCTAATTGATGGGGGAGACGGTAGTGATCTTATCTCGGGTGGTACAAATGATGACCTCATTTTAGGTGGGACTGGACATGATGATATTTCTGGCGATCAAGGTAATGATGTTCTTAACGGCAATGAGGGAGACGATATCATTGACGGTGGTGACGGAAATGATCTGATCGCTGGTGGTAGTGGTAATGATTTACTCACTGGCGGTCTTGGTAATGATACATTCATATTCAACCTCAATTGGGGGCATGATACTATCACGGATTTCCAATTTGATAGTGATGCTATTGATTTTTCAAATAATACTGAAATTGTAAAATTTGATGATTTAACAATTAGCTATTCAGGTGGAAACGGTTTTGTTTCGGTTGGAGAAGACGTTATCAAAATAGAAAACTTGAATGGAATATTAGAAACAGATGACTTCAAGTTTGTTGAATAGATAACCTTAGCTTAAATAAAGGAGATCAATAAACTTGGTCTCCTTTTAAAATTTTATATTTGAGGAAATTTAATTTAAGAATTTATAACTAAGTTCAAAATTAATGGTGCTTTTGAGACTTATTTCCATTTCTAATTTCATTTCTAGATGTTTGGAATATTATAAGGAACGGACATAACTTCTGGTTAAGCTTGTTCTATATTGCTCCCAAAACCACATTCCAGTTTTGCAAAATAACAAAGGTCCGGTTCGAACCAGCTATGATTAGGTTCACCACTCTTTCCATAATACTTCTACATTGACTTATAGATGATTATGATTTCTTAACTTCAGTTTTTGACCCACAACAGGCATTGTTTAGATCTCAAGTTGCTATAATTACTCAAGGCGTAAAATATTGAAAATATCATTCACTCGCCCATAGTGTGGTCCACTCAATCTTGAAATCGGTGCGATCTCTTCGATGCTGATACGTAGAGGATTTAAACTGGTAACAACATTATCACGCAGATGAAAATGCAATACCCTGCCAATTATAATTTGGCCACCGCCTTCCAGTTCCATATTATTATATAATTGACA
>JGI24723J26617_10000935_pt1 | contig 27014 bp, 25 predicted proteins | sample Cruoilmetagenom6_FD_26617 | JGI IMG/M metagenome (IMG submission 26617)
AATTCACGCCTTTGCTATCAAGAAGCGCCAGCGCGCGTCGGCTGTAGGGGCACCAGCTTTTGAAGTAGATCTCTGTCCGTGGCATGACATATCCTCCATGTCGTGTTTAACGTGGAAGGTATGATGTGCTCTTAGAGTAGATCTATCTATGGCTATTCGTGCCATTTTTTGCTACTAATCGTCCACTATGGAAGTACTCAGCGATATCCTCAGCGGGCTGAGGGCCACGGGAAGCGTGTATTTTTGCGATTTTCTGCTGCCGCCCTGGGAGCTCCCTTACGAGAACGAGGACCGGGCGATGTTTCATCTCGTTCGGCGGGGCCGCTGTCAGATCTGGATTGATGACGAGAAACATTCTCTGGAGTCCGGCGATTTTGTATTTATCGCACCTGGCGTTAATCACAGACTCGCGTCCGGTCATGCGGAAGACCCAAAGACGTTGCTGCTGTGCGGCTATTGCCAGTTTGATGCCGTCGAGAACGACGTGCTCTTGCGCTCCCTGCCCCGCTACGTATTCATGCAACGAGATGAGATGGAGCAATGGCCGTGGCTGACAAGAACGCTGGAACACCTGAGCGACGAGTACATGTCCGGTGCGCCTGGCAGTGATTTGACGGTGAACAAACTTACGGAGGTACTACTTGTGCAGTTGTTACGTGCCGATTTCGGTCGCAGCAGTGATATCGGCATCGTTGCTGCACTTCGCGACAAGCGCCTCGCCAGGGCACTAACCGCGGTTCACACTGACCCCGGACGACACTGGATAATTGAGACCGCGGCAGAGGAATCATCGATGTCGCGCTCGGGTTTTGCTCGCCGCTTCAAGGAATTGGTGGGAATGAACTTCTTTGACTACCTTACCCGTCTAAGAATGCGTAACGCACGCGGGTTATTGGCAACAACAATCCTCGCCGTGCCAATTATTGCCGAGAAAGTCGGTTATCAATCAGACCTGTCGTTTGTGAAAGCGTTTAAGAAGTTGCACGGGGTGACGCCTCGCGCGTACCGGAAAAGTCTCCGCCATTGAGTGAGTGATCAATCCCGGCCCAGGCAATTCAAAGAAAAATAGTGCTCATAGTATCTGCCTGGTTAATTCATCCTGTGCCAAGCAGCTCGCCCGTTGCGGGACAAGTGGACCCGCCGGAATCAGTCGCGACGGATCAAGGTCCGGTGCCTTACCTCCTACATGCATGACGCTGCAAAAATAATGTTGCTTAATGAGTGCGTCACTGTACGTGGTCGTGATCCCATCAATCGATCGGAGATGTTCTACGTAGCGCGAGAGCGCGGGGTAGTCGGTAATGCGTCGATAACTGCACTTGAACAGTGGGTAATACACCGAATCAAAACGCACCAGTGTTACAAGAAGATAGAGGTCACTCTCTGTCAGCACGTGGCCGAACAAGAACGGCTGCTGGGCCAAGCGGCACTCAGGCTCGTCGAGCGAATCAAAGAGCTGTTCGACTTTCTTTTCGTACCCCCCTGCTCGGCCGAAAAACCCACTTCGTAGACGGCCCTGTTAACGGCGCTGTGAAGCCATTCGTTCATGGTATCAATCTGTTCGATCAGGTTGGCTGGGCTGAGATCTAGGCAAACCGGGTGCGCACCGTTCATTCCTCGAGCAAAGTAACGCGTTATCTGCATTGAACTGGATGATAAGAGCGTCTTGGAGGATAGTTCCACCAACAAAGGTACTGATGGTGTGTGCTCAACACCCGGTTCTAGCCGCTCGTAGACTTTCTTCAACGACGATTCCCCGAACAGCGGATCGTCGCCCGGCGCAATTTCCCAGCCGGCTGGTCCTTTGATATTTCGCATCCAGGAGATAGTCACGTGGTCGCCCAGCCCCGCCAGTACCATCGCGACCAAAACGCGATGACAGAATGGACAGCCCCAGGCGGCGTAGAGGTGAAGCTGCGAATTTGCTTTTGGGTCTACTCTGATCATTTTTCTTAGCTCAAGCTTGTCTGGGTTGGATTGTTGGGCGCTCGCAAGCTTGCACGCCCAAAAGCATCGCAATAATGCCCGCAGCTATTAGTGCCGCACTGGGGAGGAATGCGGGCAGCGCCGGCTCCGACAAGAGGATCATTGCGATAGGCACACCAAAAACGGCACTGACCCCACCCATGAGGCTCAGAAACACTGGACCTCCTGCTTTCTGCAGAATGAATAGCAGCAGGAGCTGGCCGGCAAAGACAACGGCTTGCGCGCCGATCAATGGCAGCGCGTACGTGCTTTCAGTCGGTAGACCGAGTGACCAGCCCGACAGAAGCGAAAACAAAAAGAGCATGGCTATTGCGGCGATGATCATGGCCGGGGCAAGAGACTCTGCACTCGCGCCCGGTGGCCAACGACGCGTCCGGTAAATATTGCCAGCCGAGAGCAACACCGGGCCGACTAGCGCCAACAGGATCCAGAAGCGATCAGCGTCAGGGGTTGTCCACTGGCGTGCCACCAGGAAGGCCGTTCCTGCGAGCGCCAGGATCACACCGGACGCTCGCCACCAGCAAAACCGCTCCATCTGCAGCACCAGTGCACCGACATAGGTCAGTAACGGTGGCAACGAAAACATCAGAGCGATGAAGCTGACACCCAAGTGAGGAACCGCATTGAAGAAGATGAGGTTTGTGCCAGCGGTTGTCAGGAATCCCGCGACGAAAGAATACTCCACGGTACGCCGATTAAGCACGGGGGCCTGCCCCCGAAAGTAAGTGATCATTGTCAGGAGCAGCGATGCTCCTACCAGGGACCAGGTCAGATAGGCAAGTGGCGTAATACCAGCTCCGTGCGCGACTTTCGCGAGATTGGTGGAAATACCGAGCAACAACCCGGCAGCGAGCAACGCTGTGACTGCAACGTACACTTGACGCCGCCTGGTTGGCTGCGTGTTGCTGGTAGATGCCGTGCTAGTCATCACTCATTCCTCCAAGTTGATGGCTAGTACGGTACTGGATAAAGATGAGTCGATAATCCGCCCATTCGGAACAAGATTGTTCACGAATATTGATCAATTACCAAGAATAGCTAGCTGGCTGCGTCCCAGTAGGGCTCTGACGTAATTCTGGCCGCTATGAAGTCAACAAAGCTACGTACTTTCGGGGACAGGTGACGTCTTTGCGGATAGACCAGGTAAATCGAGACTTCCAGAGTTTGGAATTTCCTTAGCACAGGCACCAATCGTCCCGCCTCAATATCGTCACCCACGACAAAGGTCGGAGTCCGAGTAATTCCAAATCCATTCAGGAGCGCTTCGCGAAGCGCAAGGCTGTTATTCATCTGCATGGAACCACTAACGGATACCGAGACCGGCTTCTTGTCTGGTCCGAGAAAGTGCCAGTCTGCTCCCGACGCTTGGTATTGGTAGGAGATGATGTTGTGGTCTCGAAGATCGTCCGGCACCAGCGGAGTACCATGCTTTTCCAGGTAGGTTGGCGATGCGACGACGACATGTCGGCACGGCCCGAGCCGTCGTGCGACGAGCGAGGAATCAGGCAGGTCGGTAATGCGTACCGATACGTCGTATCCCTCCTCGATGACGTCCACTTTTCGGTCGTCCAGGTTCATATCGATCGAAATCTCTGGATATGATGCGAGAAATTCCGGTAGCGCCGGGGCAAGATGAAGAATCCCGAATGACATCGGTGAGTTGATCCGCAGCACTCCTCGTGGCTCCTCCTGAAGGCGTGACACTTCCGCTCTCGCCTCCTCGATGTCCTCCAGGCCACGACGGCTCCGTTCGTAAAAAATACGACCTGCCTCTGTAAGGCTCAAACGGCGCGTCGTGCGATTGAGCAAACGGGCTCCCAGTTGCTCCTCAAGGCGCGTGACGTACTTACTCACGACGGAACGCGATAGCTCCAGGCGATCGGCGGCCTTTGTGAAACTGCCGTCGTTCACAACCTGCACAAATACAGCGATGTCGCTTAGTGACTCCAAAGTCGGCCTAATTAGAGCAAATGCGTGAACAGTATTGTTCATTTAGGACTAATTATCAATCCGATAGACCCTAGTACTGTGCATATCCACATTCAATCAGCACAGGAGTACTACGACATGCAGATCACGGTTTTTGGCGCTACGGGTAAGGTGGGCAGTCGCGTGGTTGCGGAGGCGCAGGATCGCGGACATGACGTGATCGCAGTTGCACGGGATCCATTCAGCCGCAACGAATTGCCCGAGGGCATCGACTTGCATCGCGGAGACGTCAGCTCTGTCGAGGATGTTGTCTCCCTTACCGAGGGCCGAGATGCCGTTGTCAACGCAACGCGGTCAACATCATCTACAGACGCTGTTCATAACACACGCGCACTCCTCAAGGGGGTCGCCCTGACCGGTACCCGGTTGTTGACTGTAGGCGGAGCGGCCAGTCTTGTCGTTCCCGGCACGTCAGGGCAAACAGTGCTTGATGATGCTCGGTACTTATCACCATCCGCCCGTCACATCGGCGAAGTCAGCCTCGTGCAACACCGCGCTCATATTGAAGATCAAACTGTCAACTGGGCTTACCTCAGCCCTCCCGCAAACCTGTTCCCAGGATCAAGAACCGGCAGCTACCGACTTGGCACAAACGAATTGCTGGTTGACGCCGAGGGTCGGTCCCAGATTTCTATGGAAGACCTCGCGGTCGTTCTACTGGATGAGGCCGAGCACCCTCGCCATCATCGCACTCAGTTTACGGCGGCTTATTAGGCTAAAGGAGGTGGAACAATGACTATCCAACGAACTCTCAAACCAATATTCTCCACATCGCTGTTGTTGGTCCTGATGTCGACGGCATTTGGCCAAAACCGGCATGTCGGTCAGAGCCCGTGGGGCACTGACGATCAAATCGGCCGGCTCAATCTCATCACCGAGCAGTCCAAAAGCGAAGTTCTTTCGCGTATTTCGGGTAGCAAAACGTACGATCTGTCGGTTGAGTATTTTGTCGGAATGCCGAGTTGGCAGGCTGCCGGTGACCCGCACTATCGAATCTGGATGACGCACACACCGGACGGTACGATCGCTGACGATCCACTCGACGTCGGGCGCACCATGAACGAACACGTTAGCTACACCGGTGCTGCGATCTCAATGTACACGCACATGGGTACGCACATTGATGCACTGGTTCACTTCGGCCTCAATGGCAAGATTTGGAATGGCTTCTCTGCCAGTGAACATCTGGGCGATCGCGGCTGGCAGGTCGCGGGAGCGGAGAATATCCCGCCCATCGTTGCGCGTGGCGTACTAATTGACGTAGCCGCGACCAAAGGCGTGGACGTGCTACCGGACGGCTATCGCGTGAGCAGGCAAGACCTTATTGCGACGCTCGATAGGCAAGACGTGGAACTTCACGAGGGCGACGTTGTGTTGATTCGCACAGGCCGGATGCGCGTCTATGAAGACACGACCGCATTCATGCAGAACCCACCGGGACTGGGCCTCTCGGCGGCCCGCTATTTAGTCGAGGAAAGTGGCGCGATGATTGTCGGCGCTGACAATTTGAGTTTCGAGGCATTTCCGTCCGAACTCGAGACCGACTATGTACCGGTGCACACCTATCTGCTGGCGGAACAGGGCGTGCCGATCATCGAACTTGCCTATCTTGAGGACCTGTCCCAAGACAAGGTGTACGAGTTCGCCTTCATCGGTGGAAGTCTGAAACTACGCGGTGCGGACGCTGCGCCAATTCGCCCTGTTGCTATTCCGCTAAGGTAATTGTCTTAGATGTCATACTCGGCCTGCTCCAGACTCGCCAGCGTTTCGTATTTGGTCACAAATATTGCGACAACCAATTGAGGTCATCGACGTCACGCAGTCTGTTGGATTCTGTGCAAGCGACCTAGCTCGTCACCGAGCTGTCACGCGAGCAACCGAGCGCAAGATGCCGCGCAATGCGGAAGTATTGTGCGGTGGACTCTTATTCACGGAGCGCACTCGGAGAGATTGATTCAGATCGCCCTTGGGCGATCTTCACCCCTGCGCCGCAAGGGCGCCCGTTGCATCGAATGCCCTACTCTGCACAACGGTGTGGAGCTGATTCACGCACGATTCCCGCAAGTCGATCTCAGGAGACCTCGGCGCGCGTCTATGAGCCGCCGCCGGTCCCGAAAACTCCAACAAGACCAATGCGACCGAATAAGCGATAGGGACAAGCTATTCAAGTTCATTGAGGTGCTGCTCGACCTTGGATTCGAGCGTGGAAAAACCCATCTTATTGATGTCGATAATTTCAATTCTGGTCTGTGCGGCAATGGATTCAAGCCTGTCCTGCAAACGTTGTTCAATCTCTCCGTAGTACTGCGCACCCGATTGCATTGAGCCGGTATGGTCAAGATCGACGACCAGCATGGCGCTGCTACCGCTGGCCAGCCGCGATCCTGTGCGTTCCTGCAGCAGTTGCTGATCGGCGCGAACCGCGTCTAACAGCAGGGCCAGATCAGCGTATTTCCTGCGAAGTTCGAGGAACATCCGATCTGATCGAGTCTTTTGTTCGGCATCAAGGGCCTTCACAAGTCCGTCCCGGATCCGAACAACTTTCTTCGCGCCGCCTTCCGCAGCCAAACGGTACCAGGCAGACGCCGCAACTCGATCCTCAGGCACACCTTGGCCAGCCAGATACATGAAGCCAACCATGTACTGCGCGTATTTGTCGCCTATGGGGGCGAGTTCGTTGCGATAGATGTGAAACGCACGCTCATAATCGGTCCGCGCGTAGAACTCGTCGGCCCGCTCCTGCACCCGTAGAGTCTTGGTATCAATCTGTGCGCCCGGAAATGAGCTTGATTCCTGTGCGGCGCAAACAAAGGGTTGTAGACATGTCAGAAAAACCAGAAGGAACATCAGCCTCATAACTCACCCACTAGTCTGATGGAACGGAAACACAAAATTGGACCGCGTCACGTGACTATAGTTGCATTCCAACGCCGCTTCCAGACCAGCCGGCCAAACCAATCAGACCCGTGAATCTGAAAAACACTTTTTGCGATGTCGTTCTAAGGTGAGGTGGAGTCCTTCCCATTTGAATACACCATTTTCATTTACTGGCGCGCCCGACAGGATTCGAACCTGTGACCCCTGCCTTCGGAGGGCAACCCAGATAGGCGGTGTTAATCAGGGTGTGTCGGAGAAGGTGGGTCCCTGAGCTGAAACCCTTGTCGTGCCTACGTTTCTTTCTACGCGACTGAAATTGTGATGACAACAGTTAACACCACTTGATACCGATCTTGCCGGGCACTTGTCAGTTTTGGTCACATATTTCTGTGCCAAATCGGCACACTTTTTTCCCTTTCCGCCGGTAGCGGTACGAATCACCACTAACCATGAGCGATCGGTTTGTCCGTGAACAAATAGTCTTTCAGTTCCTTGTCGAAGCTTGGATCGTTGCGACGAATCCACTCCAAAACCATCGAGGCGTGTTCCTTTTCTTCATCGCGATTGTGAGCAAGAATCGCCTTGAGCTCATCGTCCCTGCATGCATCAACTCTCTGGTTGTACCAATCCACAGCCTCAAGCTCCTCCATCAGAGAAATGATGGCTCGGTGCATGTCCCTCGTTTCATCTGAGAGTTCCTGAATCGGTTCGTGATAGCCTTCGTTCGCCATTTGCTTCTCCCAACATTACTACCGCCAACGGATAGTCCCGCCTACTCTACCTCGGGATATTCCAACCAAAATACGCCTCTCAGGTCACCTGCCTCAAAACCGGTGGCCCGGGCCTCGCCAAGGTGGGTTTTCAAGGCTGCATCGACCCAAACTGGCGCCGTATTTTCCGGACTGCGAAGTCGATGGCTCGTGCGCCCCATCTGGATGCCATCGGTCGAAAGCGACTTTCTTCTGTTTTGTCAGGCTTTATCGCCTTGACCCACTTGTAAAGGCTGTGTGCCGATACACCTAATCGTTCTGAAACGTCGGCAACAGAATATCCACGGTCGACTATTTGTCGGGCCGCTTCATCCTTAAACTCCGGTGTGTATCTCTGCTTGCTCATCACTTCCTCCTATGCTCGAATCATAGTCCGGAAGTGTCATATGGACCGAGGTAAGTCCATCGCACCAAGAATGTTGGCCGTAGACATAATCATGTGCATTGCAGGACAACATCGGCACTGTCTCTCTAACCGCCACCCAATGCCAATGGACAGAGATTTGGCCGAGAGCTCATGAGGTGGGCGAGGCGGTAGTCTCTTACGCGCCGCCGCCTAGCACGGTGTAAAGTCGTACCCGGCTGGCGAGCTTGGCCAGGCGCAACGAAATAAGCCCCTGTTGCGCAGCAAAGTAGCTGCGCTGCGCGTCCAGCACACCCAGATAGCTGTCAATGCCCTTGCTATAGCGCAGTGTGGCCAGTCGGTAGGTGTCCGCCACAGCCATCACCAGGGATTCTTGCGCCGCGACCTGCTCATCTATAGTGCCTTGCACTGCCAGGGCATCAGCGACTTCGCGAAACGCGGTCTGAATTGTCTTCTCATACTGGGTCAGGATGATTTCGCGCTGGGTCGTGCTGACCCGCAATGCGGTCCATAAGCGGGTATCGAAGATTGGCATGGCAAATTGTGGCGTAAAGGACCAGGTATCCGTACCGGAATCGAATAGACCGGAAAGTTGGTCGCTCGCACTGCCGACCGCCGTGGTGAGCGAAATGCGCGGAAACAGGGAGGCCCGCGCCGCGCCGAGCGAGGCATAAGCCCCCTTGAGGCGATGCTCGGCGGCCATGATATCTGGCCGATGTAACAACGCCTCCGAAGACAGTCCTGGCGCTACGACCTTTGGCGGGGCCACACTGCTCAAGTCGGGCGCCAGCCATTCCTCGGGTATCGGCGCACCGGCCAGCAAATTAAGGGCATTACGATCCTGCGCCACCAGTCGGGTATAGCCGGCAACATCACCTCGCGCAGCATCCAAAGGCGCTTGCGCCCGTTTTAGATCCAGTTCGTTTGTCAGCCCAACGTCATAGCGCTTCTTTACCAAGGCGTAGGCTGTCTGCTGGGCTTTCAAGGTGGAATGGGCTAACTGGAGCTTCTCCCGGTCTGCGGCAAGGGTCAAGTATACGCGCGCCACCTCGGCCATCAGGGTGATTTGGGCGCCCCGCCGCACGGCGTCGGTAGCGAAATATTCTTGCAGCGCTTGCTCCGACATGCTGCGGATGCGGCCGAAGAAGTCCAGTTCCCATGCGGCAATGCCCAGATCAACGCGGTATTGGTCCACGATGCGGGGCTCGCCGGGCTGAATGAGATCAACGGAACGCTGTTGTCGACCGCCGCCGCCCTGTATGCCGACGGATGGGTAGAGTTCCCCCCGCTGGATGCCATACATTCCTCGTGCCANCTCGACATTCAGGGTGGCCAGGCGCAGATCGCGGTTATTATCCAAGGCTGTATCGATAACTTTTTGCAGACGTTCATCATTTAAAAAGTCCCGCCATTTCAAGTCCGCGGGGTGGAGCGCTTTCGATGGCACCTCGCCATACCCCGCACCATCGGGCCATTGGCTCGGAACCGGGGCCTCCGGCCTCTGGTACTCAGGGGCCAGGGAACAACCACCAAGGACAAGTCCAGCGCTGCAAAACGCCAGTATCAGTGATTTATTCATGCGCGACTCCTGCGGTTGTGGCTTCCGTTGCAGGTACTGTGTGTTTTCCACGCATGCCCAGAATCTTGTAGATCATCACATAAAAAAGCGGCGCGAAGAAAATTACCAACAGGGTGGACGTCACCATCCCCCCCAGCACCGCAACACCGATGGCGTTCTGTGCCCCGGATCCAGCCCCGCCCGCGAGGGCCAGCGGTAGCACACCGAAGCCGAAGGCCAAGGAGGTCATAACAATGGGCCGCAACCGCAGTCTCGCCGCTTCCAGTGTTGCGTCCACCAAGCCCACCCCGGCTTCAAGCCGGGCCTTGGCGAACTGGATGATTAGGATGGCATTCTTGGTCGTAAGTCCCAGCGTGGTCAGCATGCCGATCTGGAAATAGACATCGTTGAGCATCCCCAGCGATCCCGAGGCAATCACGCCACCGATGACGCCAAGTGGTAGCGTCAGAAGAATTGAGATGGGAATAGCCCAACTCTCATAGAGCGCCGCCAGGCTCAGGAAGACGACGAAGATAGAGAAGGCGTATAGCAGCGGAGCCTGGGAACCGGCCATCCGTTCCTGGAATGAAAGCCCTGTCCAGTCATAACCAATTCCCTGTGGCAGCTGGGCGACGATTTCCTCCATGGCCTGCATGGCTTCGCCGGTACTGTGGCCAGGCGCAGGTTCGCCCCAGATATTGATGGACGGAAAGGCATTGTATCGTGCCAACTGGGGTGAACCCTCTGCCCAGCGCCTGGTAGTAAAGGAGGAGAACGGCACCATTTTGCCTTCCATGTTGCGAACCTGGAGCTTGTCCAGATCGCTGGGCAACATGCGGTGCGGGGCATCGGCCTGGACAAAGACCCTCTTGACCCGCCCGGACTGAATAAAATCGTTGACGTAGGCACCGCCAAACGCCGCCGCAATGGTGCTGTGGACAGTGTTGATCGGTATGCCCAAGGCACCGGCTCTGTCCCAATCTACATCGACATGGTACTCGGCTACATCCTCCATACCGTTGGGCCGCACCTGAATCAGGCGCGGATCCTGCGCAGCCATACCAAGAACCTGGTTGCGCGCTGCCATCAATTGCTGGTGACCGAGGCCGCCACGATCCTGTAACTGGAAGTCGAAGCCCGAGGCGTTGCCAAGCTCTATAACCGGTGGCGGCGGGAAAGCGAAGACCATGGCACCCTTCATCTGGGAGAATGCACCCATCGCGCGGCCTGCAATTGCATCGACTTTGAGGTCGGGCCGTTGCCTTAGATCCCAGTCCTTTAGCTTAGCGAAACCGATGCCGACGTTTTGACCCTGACCGGAAAAACTGATGCCTGCAACTCCCATGAAGGATTCCACCGCATCCTTTTCATTCTCCATGAAATGCGCGCGTACTTGCTCAACTACGGCATGCGTCTGCTCCAGCGTCGCACCCGAAGGCAGTACAGTCTGTACAAGAAGAATGCCCTGATCTTCGTCCGGCAGGTACGCAGTGGGCATGCGTGCAAATAGAAGACCCAAACCGGCGACGATCAGGATGTAAACGAAAATGTAGCGCAGATTCCTGGCAAGTACATGACCAACCAGCCGCACATATCCATCTCTCAAGCGAAAGAAAACACGATCGAACCAAAGGAAGAACGGGCGCAGGAACCAGATTGCGGCCTCGGCCGGTTCATGTCCTTTGGCAACCGGTTTCAGCAGCGCGACACAAAGCACCGGCGTCAGAATCAGGGCCACCACCACCGACAGCAGCATGGCCGCGGCGACGGTTACCGAAAACTGGCGATAGATCACGCCGGTGGAGCCGCCGAAGAAGGCCATAGGCAGAAACACTGCGGCGAGTACCACGCCGATGCCGATCAGGGCGGGCGTGATTTGCACCATGGACTTGGCAGTGGCCTCACTTGGCGACAGCCCTTCCTCACTCATAATTCGTTCTACGTTCTCTACAACCACGATGGCGTCGTCGACCAGCAGTCCGATTGCCAACACCATAGCGAACATGGTCAGCATGTTAATGGAGAAGCCGAACAGCCCGAGGACGGCGAAGGTGCCCAGCAAAACCACGGGTACGGCTATAGTCGGTATCAGGGTGGCGCGAAAGCTCCCCATGAAAAGCCACATGATTAAGAAGACCAGTACAACCGCCACGACCAGTGTCCAGACAACTTCTTCAATGGCCACCTTGGTAAAAGGTGTGGTGTCATAAGGGTAGATGACCTTCATGCCGGCGGGAAAATACTGGCTCATTTCCGCCATCTTTTGCTTCACGTTATCCGCTGACTCCAGCGCATTTGCCCCGGCGGACTGGCGGATAGCCAGCGCCGCCGCCGGTTTGCCCATGTACTCGGCGATGACGTCGTAACGCTCGCTACCCAGTTCTGTTCTGCCGATATCCTTGACCCGTACTACCGAGCCGTCCGCATTAGTGCGAATCGGGATAGCGGCAAACTGCTCCGGGGTCTGCAGCAGGTGTTGCACAACGATGGCAGCATTCAATCGCTGGCCTGGCACAGCCGGCCCACCGCCGAGTTGGCCGGTGGACACCTCGACGTTGTAGGACCTGAGTGCCAGGATGACTTCATCCAGCGTCAAATGGAAATTGGTCAGCTTTTGCGGATCCACCCAGACTCGCATGGCATACTGAGAACCAAAATTCTGCACCTCGCCCACTCCCGGTACGCGGGAGAGGATCTTTTCCAGATTGGATTGGGCGTAATCACGCAAATCGTCACCGCTCATGCGACCGTCCTCGGAAATAAGGCCGACGATCATCAGGTAGTTGCGGGTGGACTTGCTGACCTGGACGCCCTGTCGCTGCACAACTTCGGGCAAGCTCGCCAGGGCAAGCTGGAGCTTATTCTGAACCTTGGACCAGGCGACATCCGGGTCGGTACCGGCAGCGAACGTGAGTTCGATTCGAGAGCCCCCCGAGGATGAGCTCGAGCCCGACAGATAAAGCATGTCGTCCAGCCCTGTCATCTTCTGCTCGATGATCTGGGTGACGGTGTTTTCGACGGTCTCGGCCGAGGCGCCGGGGAAAAAAGCGTCCACGGCGATGGCGGGCGGGGCGATGGGCGGATACTGCGCGATGGGCAGGTTACGAATCGCCAAGGCGCCGGCCGCCATCATGGCAATGGCTATCACCCAGGCGAAAACTGGTCGAGCCAGGAAAAACTTGGACAGCATCGTCTGGTTCCCCTAATGCGCCTTGGTTATAGGTCGCGGTGTATCAGTCGCTGGTCGCCCAGCCGTGACGCCTTTCTCAAAAGGCGTAGCGACTACTTGCATGGGTGCTCCTGGAGGCAACATCAGCAATGCCTGCAAACCCTCGACGATCACACGATCGCCAAATTCGAGTCCGGCCGTCACCAGCCATTGATCACCAACTTCCTGATCCAGAGCCAGCATGCGCATCTCGACTTTGCCCGTACCATCCACGAGCAATGCATAGGGTTCACCTTCAGGATTGCGCATTACGCCCTGTTGAGGTACCAGAATGGCCTGCGCACTGACGTATTCAGTGACCACAGCGCGAACGAACATACCCGGTAACAGCACTCCCTGAGGATTGGGGAATACCATACGCAGAATCACCGAACCCGTGCTCGGGTCGACGGATATATCGCGGAACTTCAGGGTACCTTCCTGTGCGTAAGTAGTGCCGTCTTCCAGAACCAGACTTACCGTATTTTGGTCGCTGCCATCGCGCGTTCGACGGTTTTTCTCCGCGCGCTTTTTGAGGCGCAGCATATCGCTGGTAGATTGCGGCACATCCACGTAGACCGGATCGAGTTGCTGAATCGTCGCCAGCGGCACTGGCTGATAAGCGGTAACGATGGCACCGTCGGTCACACTGGACTTGCCAATTCGTCCATCGATGGGTGCCGTGACCCGGGTATAGGCCAGGTTGATTCGGGCTACTTCCAGCTGTGCCCGCCAGGATGCGATGTTGGCCTCCGCCTGTTTCAAGGCGCCCAACGCATCGTCGTAGTCCTGTTGGCTCACTGCTCTATCCACCAGCAAGTCCCTGAATCGCTCCGCCCTTGCCTGGATAGAAGGCAGGATAGCTTCGGCCCGGTTCAGCGCCGCGCCCGCGCTGTTCAGCGCGGCCTGGAAAGGCGCAGGATCGATCTGGTAAAGCACCTGGCCGGCCGTTATCTCCTCGCCTTCGATGAACAGGCGTTTCAAGATCAGACCGCTGATCTGGGGCCGAATCTCCGCAACACGGAACGCAGAAGTGCGGCCAGGCAACTGGCTGGATAGCGTGACCGTCTCCGGTTGAACCGTGACCGTGGATACTTGTATCGGGGGGGGGGCAGGCGGTACAGGCGGCTGGCGGTTGCAGCCTGTTAGCGCGAGCAAACCCAAGAGGACCGCAAATACCGCGCGCCTGCGTGGGTTCACCGTTCTGTGATATCGCATTAGAATTTCTCCGAAGGGCATCGCTGAAAGAGTAGGCACCATGACTATGTCCGTTCTGGCGCATAGGCTCGGAGAAAGGCATCAACGATTTGCGTGATGCGGTTTTTTTCCTCGTCTGGGGAAAAAGCGCATACGCCAAGCATGCGGCGAGTCTTCTCAAAACCATCCAGCATAGAGATCAGCATTTCCGCAGCAAACTGGGGGTCGTCGCGGCGCAACTTTCGGTCATCCATGGCACGATCAATAAAGCTGGCAAGTCGAACAAGGGTTCGGCCCGGTCCCTTTTCGAAAAACGCGTGCGCCAACGCAGGCAGACGCGGCGCTTCAGCAATCACGGTACGGAAAATAGCCACTCCCTCTTCGCTGAGTATTCGCTCGCGCAAGGCCACACCCAACTGGATCAGCTGTGTCCGAATATTAGTGTCATCACCATCAAGGGGCATCAGAATCGTATCGGCGGCACGGTTTGCCACTTCGCTGAACAAGTCTTCCTTGTCCAAAAACTGGTTGTATACGGTTTGGCGGGCAACCCCGGCGCGTTCTGCGATTCGGTCGATGCTGGCGCTGTAGCCTTCTTCCATAAAAGCCACCGTGGCAGCATCAATCAAGCGTTGGCGGCTACTGGTCTTTGGGGAATCTGTCGTGAAGTTCACGGTTTGTGTCCTGTGATATCGCGTGCACGGTACAGCATAACTTAGACTAGACGGTATAGTCTAAGTTTTGCTCTGGTTGCCTGAATGATAGTTGTTGGACAAGGCTTTGCTTCCGAATTTGAAGGCCACGGGCCCGAAAGTTACGGTATTGTCATCGACCGACCAATCGGTCGGAATCAAACCATTATGGTCGTGGCCGCGCGTGGTCATGTTGATGCTTGTGATCGTGATGGTGGTCATCCGCGCCGAGGATGGAGGCGCTCGCCTGGCATTCCTTTCTCATCACTTCTGGACACCCCAATGATGATGCGGTTCGCGGCAATCGCCGAACTCGACGATGTGCTCGTGTTACTTTCTCACATCGGTCGATGGAACGATTTTGTTCACGTAGCAAAGGCAGCGAAAGAACGCGGCGCAACAGTAATCGCGATTACCAATCCAGAATCTGAGCTTGCGACGACTGCATCCATATTGTTCTCTTGTCGAGTCTAAGAGGATGCAAGGGGCTAATCCCTGATATCGAGTATCCATTTCGTGACCGGGCCGCACTGGTCACCAACTGTGGTCGCATCGGCTACAAACGGCGTGAGATCAACCTCAGCACCGTGTTTGCCGGCCAGTTAGTCGGCGTCACGCAAGTCACCAAAAGCATCTGGCTGGTCAGCTTCAAGCAATACGATCTGGGTTACCTTGACATCTCATCTAGTTCCCAGCGAGCACAAAAGTGAGAGTAATTTGATTCCAGGCGATTCTGGGGCGATTGGAGAAGAGATTGGCAATTTGAATGAGACGGGCCACGCAACCTTTTGGAACCGTTCAGGCGTGCACTAAATCCTAGACTCTATTCGATCCATTTAGTTAGAACAGTAGAGCACTGCCTAAGGTCGGCAGGTACACCCCAGTAAGAAGTTAGACGACCTACTGTCTGCAAGTCAGTGGACCAATTTCGGCCATCGCTCGTTGCACACAGTCCTCGCCTTCCTTGATTGCCTCAGCCGCCAAGTGAAACTCCAACATACCAATATGGGCGAGCCGAGGTGAGAGCAGCACATCCGCGGGATCGCCGGCCAGCCGGCTTCGTGTGATCCTGTCCTGGACAATATTGATGGAGTTGGCGATGGCGTAGAACAAGCCTGGAGCCTCATCTTTTTCGTCGTGATTCGGAAAGATGGAATTTGAATATTCCTTCGCCTGTTGTTTGATGCTACTCAATACACCTTGATCGCTCTTGGGGCCGGCTTCCTGCCTTCCACTATTGCGCTTGCCGATGATGCCGGAATTCAGGTTAACAGCGATCACGATATCCGCCCCCAGTGCACGGCAGACGGTCACTGGAACAGGATTGACCAGACCGCCATCCACCAGCCAGCGCTGATCATTGCGAACCGCCGGAAATAATCCTGGCAATGCCATCGAGGCTCGAACCGCATCTGCGATCCGTCCTTCCGTAAACCAGACTTCGCGGCCGGTATCGAGGTTGGTCGACACTGCCGCATACTTCTTCGGCATCTCCTCGATTCGTAGGTCCTCTGCAGCAACATAATTGTGTAAGAACCAGCCCAATCGCTCCGTATCGACGAAACCGGTTTGTGAGAGCCCAATATCGAAAAATCTCAGCACGTCGGTTCGGGTTGAGCCGAGAACCCAGTGTTCCAGTTTCTCCAGATTACCTGCCACGTATGAGCCGCCAATGATGGCGCCGACTGATGCTCCGCAGACAATATCGGGTTCGATGCCTTCTCTCAAAAGCGTCTTGATCACACCGATGTGCGACCAACCGCGCGAGGCACCCGATCCCAGGGCAAGGCCAATTATTGGCATGGCGGCTGAGTAATTCGAACAATAAAACCTGGGCCAGTCGGGGGCGGGGCGTCCGCTATTCTATGCATCTTCCTGCTCAATTCTGATCAGGTTAGATTTTGCTTGAGCAAGAACAGTCAGAAATTCCTCCCGAGCGTCTTCGTCGATGCCCGAAAAAATATCACTCGTGAGCTTCTCTCCGGCGGTTACCGCTTCCATCATTAACGGGTCGATCTTCTTCGTTATATGGACGCGATTCGCCCGCCGGTCATCAGGATCAGCGCGCCGCTCAATCCAGCCGCCAGACTCCAGTCGATCCAGCAATTTGCTCAACGGTGCCCGTTGCATATCCAGCTCGTCAGCCAACGCCCGCTGAGTTTGGCCATCGTTCCTGTACAGGTGTGCAATCACGAGCCATTGCGAACGGGTCAGGCCAAGGTGCCTCACGCGCCGATCGAACGCCCGCCGCATGAGAAGCGCGACATCGTGCACCAGATATCCCAGGCTGCGGTTGAGATCCTTGGGCGCGTTTCCTTGCTTTTTCATTTCCATGGATACAATATTCTAGGTATCTTAGAACAATTCTAGAGCCAGACTCTGCCAAAGGCCAGTCAATGAGCCACTTTTTCACAAATCGTCCTGCCAGACGGTCGGTTCCCCAGCGTCAGGAAAACTCGAGGTTCGTCGTTCTCCTTCTGTTGGCGGGATCGTTGGCTGCGGGCTGCAGTGGTCCACCGGAGGATAGTGAGGACATTTCCCAGCAGGAACAGATGCAAGTCTCGCCGCTACGCCTGCAAATTCTGCACCCAGAAGTACGCGAGATTAGCGAGTCCATCACGGGTACAGGAACGATTGGCGCGGCCCAGACCAGCAATATTGGTGTCGTTGCGCCGGGTATCGTTGAACGGGTCTTCGTCAAAGTGGGCGATCGAGTTAAGAAGGGCCAGCCACTTTTTCAAACCAGAAAGAACGACTATGAAATTAGTAAGCTACTAGCACGTGCAGAACTCACGGCAGCCGAGGCGCGTGCCGAGCAGGCGCGCCTGGACTACGAGCGGGCCATTGACTTGCTTGACAAGGAATTCATCTCACAGGCACAGCTCGACACGGCTGCGAACTCGCTGAAGGCAGCCAAAGCGGAGGCCGGTGTTGCTGATGCCAGGCTGGCACAGGCCACGCAACGCCTTGCAGATACTACCGTCCGGGCCCCGTACGACGGCGTAGTCACGGGTCGCAATGTTGATGAAGGAACGTACAAATCAGCGCAGACATTTGGGGCAGATAGTTCGGTCCTGCAACTTCAGGAAATCAAAATTGTCGTTGCCGTCGTNCGTGTCCCCGGGATCTATTTAACGAGATTGAGTCTCGGCACACCCGGCGACATTTTCATCGATGGCATGGACGATTTGATTCAAGCTGAGGTTTTTGCGATCAACGACAAGGTCGACATGCGGTCACGAACCGTAGAGGTGCGATTTGGGCTGGCCAACGATGATTATCGAATCAAGCCGGGACTCTTCGTGCGGGCCGAGATTCATCCTCCCGAGCGGACCGCAATGCTGCTGGAACAGGACGCACTTCTGGACCGCTCCGGCAGCCCGTATGTATTTCTGCTTGAAGATGGAATTGCACGAGCGCAGTCTGTTGTACTTCGTGAATACGATCCGAAAAAAGTTGAAATACTGTCCGGACTGGGCGAAAACGAATCGATACTCTATGGCCCTGACCTGATCCGATTGACCGACGGTAATCTGATACCGGGCATTCTCGATGCGGATCGCTGACACCTCAATTCGCCGCCCCGTTCTCGCGGTGATGGTTATCGGCGGCCTGGTCGTACTCGGCTGGATATCGCTTGGTCGACTGGGTGTCGATCTTTTTCCAAATGTCGAATTTCCGTACGTCTCTGTGATAACAACACTTGAGGGCGCTGCCCCCGATACGATCGAAACAGAGGTGACGGACCTCATTGAAGAGAACGTCAATACGATCTCCGGTATTAAACAACTTCGTTCGGTCAGCTCAGAGGGCTACTCCCAGGTTAATATCGAATTCGAGCTCGGTGAGGACGTTGACGTAAAAGCACAGGACGTGCGAGACAAAACTGCGCTCGCGCTGCAGGACTTGCCGGCCGGTGTCGATCAGCCAATTGTGGAAAAAGTGGATCCTGATGCGGCGCCGATTCTCTCGATCGTAATCGCGAGCGACATGGCTATTGGTGAGCTCACTACATTCGCCGACGAGGTGGTGAAGGAAGCTGTTCAACGTGTGCCGGGCGTTGGCTCCGTGACGCTCGTGGGCGGGCGCGAACGCGAAATGCGAATCTGGCTTGATGCCAGCAGAATGCGCGCGCACGGTATCACCGCGGCGGAACTAGTCAATGCCATTGGCTCAGAACATGTCGAAATTCCTGGAGGGCGACTGGAGATAGATGGGCGCACCCGCGAATTTGGTGTAAAGACGATGGCGGAGGCTTTGATCGCCGAGGACTTCAGGAATCTCGTGGTCCGGTTCAATGCGGGCCAGCCACCAACCCGCATTCGCGATGTTGCGCGGGTTGAAGACGGGCTTCAGGAAGAGCGCACGTTCGCCCAACTCAATGGCAGACCAGGCATATCGCTTGACGTTCGCCGTCAGTCCGGCAGAAACACGGTTGAGGTAGCAAACGCAGTAAAGGCTGAGGTCGAAAAACTCAGGTCAATTGCTCCCCAGGGCGTTGACATTATTATCGCCAGAGACATTTCCCGGTTCATTGAATCATCGATCAGCGACGTCCTGAAAGATCTGCTGATCGCCGTGGCGCTTGTCGTGCTGATCACGTATTTCTTTCTGCTGAGCTGGCAGGCGACGCTAATCGTTGCAACGGCGATACCGGCGTCTTTAATCGCCACGTTTTTCATGTTTTATGTTTTCGACTTCACCATAAACATGCTCACACTTCTCGCGTTGACGGTCGCTATTGGCCTGCTCGTGGACGATGCAATCGTCGTTATTGAAAGTATTCAACGCGATGTGGACAAGGGTATTGAACCCTACGAGGCAGCATCAAAAGGCACACATCGCGTTGGCCTTGCCGTTTTCGCTGGCACTTTCGCCACGCTTGCCGTATTCGTTCCGATTGCGTTCATGGCCGGGGTCGTTGGCCGGTTTTTTCTCCAATACGGTCTCGCCATCGTGTTTTCCGTCTCGGTCTCTTTGTTGGTAGCGGTGACACTGACACCAATGCTATCCGCTCGCTTCCTGAAACCCGTGTCCTCGCACTGGAAGATACTGAGGCCGATAGAGGCTTTTCATGTCCGCATGGAAACTGGCTACGGTCACTTGATTCACTACGCGGTTGAGTATCGATACCTGGTGCTGATCGCGGCATTCGGCACGCTTGTAATCGGCGGCTGGTTTGCAGGCCAGATCCCCAGCGGCTTTACGTCAAGGGCGGATCGCAGTGAGTTTCAAGGGGCGATAGAGCTTCCGGTCGGCTATGGCATTGGTGAGTCAAGACTGGCTGCAGCCAAAATGCAGGAAGCGTTGTCGAGCGTGCCAGAGGTCATAGATATCTTCATTACGGCCGGAGCCGGACGTCAGGCAAAAGTGAACCAACTCGACCTCTACGTCTTGTTGACGCCCAAGCAAGACCGTGCTCTTGATCAGTTCGAGATTATCGATCTCGCGAGAGCTGCGCTTGCCGGGGCAGTACCCTTGGCAACGAAGAGTTCGCTTATTGAGGTTCCGTGGATATCCGGCGGCGGTCTGTCAACCGCGGATATCGAATACGTTGTTCGTGGCTCAAATCTTGATGAGATAAATGCCTATGTAGAATCGTTGATGGTAGCCATGCGAGAAAGCGGCGCATTTGTCGATGTGAGGTCCACGTATGAGTTCGGTCGACCAGAACTACAGATTGTCGTGGACAGGCTTCGAGCTGGCGATCTCGGTGTCTCCGCCCGAGATCTCGCAACAACCAGCAGAGTCATGATTGGCGGCATTGATGCAGGTACGTTCGAGTCTGGCGGCAAACGCTACGACATCCGCGTTCGGCTGGAGGAGCCGCAGCGGCAAAATCTCAGACAACTCGAACAAGTTCAGGTTCGATCAGCGGCTGGCGTGCCCATGGACCTGGCAAGCTTGGCAACGCTCAGGATCGCCACGGGCCCGGCGCAGATTGATCGTCAGGATCGCGCCCGCAAGATCTCTGTTTTGGCAAACTCCGGCGTTGGCCTGGCGCTGGGCGAATCAATGGAGGCGCTCGACGAGCTGCTCGTTGAGCAGCCGCTCCCGGCCGGTATGACAGCAACGTTCGAGGGTATGGCACGCCGTCTGAATGAGACTGTGGCAGTCATCGCGTTCGCATTCATGTTGGCGCTCATCGCACTCTATATGGTGCTCGCCAGTCAGTTCGACCGGTTTACTCAGCCACTGGTCATCATGCTGACGGCGCCCTTGAGTTTTTCCGGTGCGTTTGCAGCGCTATATTTTGGCAACCAGGAAATGTCGATGTTCGCCCAGATCGGCCTCATCGCGTTAATGGGTATCGTGATGAAAAACGGAATTCTGCTCGTCGATCGTGCCAATCAGCTTTTCGCAGAGGGAGTCGATCTCAAAGATGCAATTATGCTGGCCGGCCCGGAGCGGCTGCGGCCCGTTCTAATGACCGCATTTGCCGCGATATTCGCGATGTTACCGGTTGCTCTCACAACATCCGACGGTGCGGAATGGCGGAATTCTATGGGCTTCATCATCATTGGTGGTTTGTCATCCTCAACTTTGCTGACCCTTCTCGTTATTCCCGCGGCTTATGTCCTGCCAACTGATATCGAAAAGTGCAGGCAATGGGTCACTACAAGACTGCGTAAGGAGCAATTATGAGGCGAGGACAACTGGGCTCATCTGCAGCCTTGCTATTGTCAGGATTATGGTCATTTACGGCTTGGTCAGACTCGTTAACGAGTATCTCCGACTGGATCAATGACAGCCTTGTAAAATAGGAGCAATGTCATGACGCAACAGATCTTTCTTGCCGCCTTAGCCACGTGGGCATCACTTGCGGTCGCCGCTGCGTTCATCGGAGCCATGGGAGGCACTTACTAATCTGAAAGGATAGGCAGCTATGCAACTCATGTTGTGGACGTGTTGCTAATGATTGCCGCTACCTATGGCCTGACCTGCTTATTCGTTAACGGCTACGAGATAGTCGATGTGCAGCTCCTTCTCGGAATCGGCATAAGCTGGTCCATTTTGGCTATTGGACTCGAACTCTTAGTCGCGCGCGCAGTTTAAGCACTTCGCTTTTTGCCTCGATAAGTGCCGCCGCCTGTTCTTCCGTTTTATCCGGCTTCATCGCCTTGACCCACTTGTAAAGGCTGTGTGCCAATACACCTAATCGTTCTGAAACGTCGGCAACAGAATATCCACGGTCGACTATTTGTCGGGCCGCTTCATCCTTAAATTCTGGTGTATAACGTTGGTTACTCATCACTTCCTCCTATGCTCGGATCATAGCCCGGAAGTGTCATACATACTGGGGGAGGTCCACGCAGTCCCCGTAAATGCCCACCAAACCTAGGCAAGACCAAAGGGTCAGTAGCAGTCATTCAGATTGTATCAGCGAACGGCTCCATTTGGGTGCAAAGCGGCCAAAGCGATAGCCAGGGAAGATGCGCGGGCCGAGGCGGCCACCCAAGTGGCCGTGCCGAAACGAGCGCCAACGCGAGTGCAGGCAGCCTCCCCCTTGGGCCGGTCCGCGCTTCGCGGGCCCCTGGGCGTCGCGTACTCGCCACATGAGATAAGGGGTAGTACAATCCCCACCAATCCAACTTCTACAGGATTTGACATGTCCAAGAAGATCGCACAGCGAGATATCGTGCCGTACGTCGACGAGTTGACTCAGAATTTCAAGGGTCAGATTAACGAGCTCGAGCAGGCAATTGGCATGTGGATGGTGGGTCGCCAGTTTGGTTGGAAGGTGATGCTCCTGGTACATGACAGAAAGACTATTGCGAAGTACGAGAAGATACTCGGTATCGATTTCCGCAACGAAGTGCCTCCGGTTGGTGACTTTGCTTATAAATCATTGGCGTGGAGGGCGGCCGAGAAAATCACCAATTTTTGGAAGGCCGTAAAAGGCGAGATACCTGGTATTCGGTCGCCAGAATTTGACTGAAAGAACTTCTGGATATTGTTAAAGCGGGTGTTGATTCACCCCTTTTTATTATTTATTATAGTGGGTAATGAATACCCCCCCCTTACTGCAAAGGCACTCCTCGAGTCAGCAAAGCTCCATCCCAGGTACGCGTTGCAGGGAGCTTGGGGAGAGTTCATCGCACGGTGGCCCTGGGAGTGGTTCGCAACATTCACGTTTGCGTATGACACTCACCCAGAAAGGGCGCTAAAGCTGTTCTACCTTTGGCGGTCGAAACTCAATCGTGAGATCTACGGGCCGCGCTGGCACAAACGAGAGCCGTTCGGCGCGACCACGGTCGTTGCTACAGAGGACCAAAAGTCAGGTCAGATTCACCTTCATGCGCTCGTATCGGGTGTAGGGGATGCAAGGCGCCTCACTTGGATGGATAACTGGGAGTCACTTGGCGAAGTGGCCGGTTTCTCGAGGATCTATCCAGTTGAGATCAATGAAGCAGTTTCGAGCTATGTGACCAAGTACGTCACCAAAGGCGGTGACATCTACTTGTCAGAGAATCTCAGACTACGGCATCGGGATCTATTTGATCCGCCCACAGAGTCTGAGTCCGGTTCCTGAGCGGCGAGTCCCCAGGTAGCGGTAAGTGCAACGGAACGGATACGCCGGAGGCGCACCGTCCGTTGCTTGACGGTATAGGTGCGCCTGTAGGAAATGGATTGTGTTCTTGAGTAGGAATCAACTGATCGGCATGACCGGATATAAGAGCTTCTCTGCTCAGGTCAGGTGGTTACTTGAGAATGGTTACAGCTTCGGCATTCGGAGCGACGGATGCCCCAACGTTTTGCTTGATCAGGTCAAGGAACGCCAGTGCAGACGACTACGCTGGAATGCTCAGAGCTTTGGCTGATGTTGTTGGCGAGCGACCATCAATGGTCACGCTCGGCATGATCATGGATCGATATGAACTCGAGGTACTTCCCAGCAAAGCCGAAAACAGCGTGATGACACAGACTAGACAACTTGTGACTCTCCGCGCCGTGTTCGGCCACATGGATCCCAACGACTTGTGCCAATCCCATGCGTACGAGTACGCCAATACGCGGGGGTCAAAATACCCAACGACAGCGAGCCGCGAGCTAGAGTTGATGAGCCATGTCTGCACGATGGCGGTTCGCTGGGGGGCGATGCGTGCGAATCCGCTGCTTGGACTTGAAAAGCCGAAACGGCCACCACGTCGGAAATATGTCTCGAACGATGAATACACTCACGTTTGGAACCTTGCGTCTCCTATGGTTCGCTGCGTAATGGATCTGGCCATGCTTACAGCACTCCGTCGTGGCGACATCTTTAAGCTCGAGCGAAAGCACATTACGGACGATGGCCTTTATATCCAGCCTGGCAAGACGCAGAACTCGACTGGTGTTGAACTGCTGTTTGAGTGGACTCCGGCACTTCGCGAAGTGATTCAGAAAGCGCTCTCGATCAAGCCACAGGTCCGTCAGCACATTGTCTGTAATCGCAAGGGGAAGATGTACACAAAGAACGGATTTGACAGCGTGTGGCAGCGGCTAATGGATAAAGCCACTCAGGGTGAAGGGGCGATCGAGAGGTTTCAGTTTCGAGACCTACGCAGGAAATCGGCAAGTGATGAGACTGACGAAAACATCGCTCAGGTTCGACTGGGCCATGCCAGTATCGCGGTCACCAAGCGTGTTTATCGCGTCAAGCCTAACCGCGTTAAGCCCCTTCGATAGCGGCACGTTGGGTGGAAATATTCCCCAAGACGCCATTTATTCCCCACCTACCCACAAAAGAAAAAGGTCAGCCGCCGGTAAGCAACTGACCTTATTCGATTAAATGGCGCGCCCGGAGAGATTCGAACTCCCGACCGCTCGGTTCGTAGCCGAGTACTCTATCCAGCTGAGCTACGGGCGCATTGACTAGTTTTCAGAATTCTGTGGCGGAGAGGGAGGGATTCGAACCCTCGAAGGGCTTTTAACCCTTACTCCCTTAGCAGGGGAGCGCTTTCGACCACTCAGCCACCTCTCCGGCATCCCCGAAGGGCCGCACATATTACTGTCCGAGGTACTTAAGGTAAAGCGATAATCCGGCCTTTTTTCATCCGATCCTGTCAGTCGGAATCAGACTTCTCTCCTGAGGCCTTTTCGCTCTGGATTCGCTCGTAGATTTCTTCCCGGTGCACTGCGACGTCTTTGGGTGCATTGATCCCGATTCGGACCTGATTTCCCTTGACCCCCAGGACGGTGATCGTGATATCGCTCCCGATCATTACCGTCTCTCCAGCGCGTCGCGTCAGAATCAGCATAGCTTCCTACTCCTGCCTTGCGGGGCTCCTGCCCCGTTCTTGTTACGCGTCGTACTTCCTAAACTGTTGTAATACTAGCCGATTTTGGATTTGGATGCTCAGGAGAGGCGTTCAGCGACCCAGACAGAGACCGATTTGAGCGCCTGATCAAGTTTTGAGGCATCCGTGCCGCCCGCCTGCGCGAAGTCCGGACGGCCGCCACCTTTGCCGCCAACCTGCTCCGCGACCGGCTTGATCAGGTCGCCCGCACGGATCTTGTCCGTATTGTTCTTGGTCACGCCGGCAGCCAGTCGCACCTTGCCGTCATCCACCGATCCCAGCACCACTATCGCGCTCTGCAGCTTGTCCTTGAACTTGTCGACCGCGTCGCGCANCGTCTTTGCATCGGCACCGTCCATCCGCATCGCGAGCACCTTGATGCCGGCAATTTCTTCAACAGCATCTGAATGATCCGTGGCCTGCCCTGTTACAAGTGCTTGCTTTGCGGCAGCCAGTTCCTTTTCGAGGTCCTTCGTACGCTTCAGGAGTTGCTCTACCTTGGCAGCGGCTGCGTCGGGTGTGCTACGAAGCATTCCGGCGAGGTTGCCCAAGGTTCGCTGGTTGGCATCGATCCATTCCAGTGCACCCTGCCCCGTAACGGCTTCGATACGCCGCACGCCGGACGCAACGCCACCCTCGTGGGTGATTTTGAATACGCCAATGTCACCGGTACGCTCTACATGCGTACCACCGCAGAGCTCAACCGAGAAGTCACCGAGCCGCAGTACGCGAACCTTGTCGCCATACTTTTCACCGAACAGCGCCATCGCGCCCGATTCGATCGCCTCATCGTAGCTCATGAGGTCGGTATCGGCTGCGATGTTCTTGCGAATCTCGGCGTTCACAATGTCTTCAATTTCCTGCAGTTGCTCTGGCGTAACACCTTCATAATGCGAGAAATCGAAACGCAGTCGGTCCGGAGCAACCAGCGATCCTTTTTGTGTGACGTGATCGCCGAGCACGTTCCGGAGTGCCGCGTGCATCAGGTGCGTAGCCGTGTGATTGAGCCGGATGGCCTGGCGTCGATCTGCGTCAACAACCGCCTCGATGCTGTCGCCAACCCCGAACGCGCCCTGCTCGACCGTACCAAAGTGCACATTCGCGTCGCCGCTTTTCTGTGTGTCGTCTACACGGAACAGCTTGCCATCGATAACGAGGATGCCCTTGTCGCCGATCTGTCCGCCCGACTCAGCATAGAAGGGTGTCGACGCGAGGATGACCGCGCCTTCATCGCCCACGGCCAGTTCGTCGACGGATTCGCCGTCCTTGAACAACGCGACTATGTCGCACTCACCCTCGGTGCCGTCGTAGCCGAGGAACGCTGTCTTCGCGTCGGTCTTGAGCGCATCGCCACTGATGGCGCTGAACTTGCTCGCTGCCTTTGCCTTGTCTCGCTGCCCCTGCATAGCCGCTTCGAAGCCGGCCTGGTCGATCGTCAACTCCCGTTCACGAGCAACATCTGCCGTGAGGTCCACCGGGAAGCCGTAAGTGTCGTAGAGCTTGAACACAACATCGCCTGGCAGCTGCTTGCCATCGAGCTCGCCAATCGCGGCTTCGAGAATCTCCATTCCCTGGTCGAGGGTCTCGGCGAAACGCGTTTCCTCTTTCGCGAGTACTTTCTCGACATGCGCCTGTGACTTGGCAAGCTCGGGGTAGGCGTCACCCATCTCGTTCACCAGCGGCGCCACCAGCTTGTTAAAGAACAGTCCGTCCGTGCCAAGTTTCTTGCCATGGCGAATTGCACGACGAATGATGCGGCGCAGCACGTAGCCCCTGCCCTCGTTGCCCGGCAGAACACCGTCGACGATCAGGAAGGAGCAAGCGCGAATATGGTCGGCAATGACGTTTAGCGAACTTGAACCATCGTTCTTCACACCCAGCACATCGGCTATCGCCTGGATCAGGTTGGCGAACAGATCGATTTGGTAGTTGCTGTGCACCTGCTGCATCACAGCCGCGATGCGCTCAAGGCCCATGCCCGTGTCGACCGACGGTTTGGGCAATGGTGTCATCTCGCCATCGGCCGAGCGGTCAAATTGCATAAAGACGAGGTTCCAGATTTCGACGTAACGATCGCCGTCTTCATCGGGTGA
>JGI24723J26617_10000944_pt1 | contig 26954 bp, 24 predicted proteins | sample Cruoilmetagenom6_FD_26617 | JGI IMG/M metagenome (IMG submission 26617)
TAGATATNCGTCAAGCCTTATATCATTTTGGAGAGATCACAGGAGAAATCACTAATGATGACCTGTTGGGTAATATTTTTGCTAACTTCTGTATTGGAAAGTAACTATCACAAAATACATCAAACCATATCAATATAAATAATTGAAAATCAAGTATATAAAAATATATTTACAAATATAGCTTTTGCTTGTTTGTCTTTTTTTAGTTATTTTTGTCACGTATTTGTACCTTTTTAATCTCGCGTGACAAAACGTGACAAAAAATTCAAGATGACTATAACAATAAGAAAACGGAAAAGAAAAGATGGAATGGAAAGTTTGATTCTGGATTATTACTTTCCAAAAGCTAGTCGAAAACGTATAAGAGAGCCACTTGATTTATATATTTATAGATCTCCAAAAACCTCTAAGGAAAAATCACATAATAAAAAGACTTTATTATTAGCTGAAAGCATCCGATCCAAAAAATTCTTAGAAATCCAACATGAAGAACATGGCTTTTCTCATTTGATTAAAGATAATCTAGATAAGAATTTCATAACATACTTTTCTGAACAAACAGAAAAAAAATATAACGAGTCATCAGGTAATTATGGTAATTGGGATAGCGTACTAAAACATCTCATTAAATTTAATGGTGATGTTGTTCTTTTTAAAAATGTCAATGTTAAGTGGCTAGAAGATTTTAAATACTATTTAAAACATACCGCAAGGACTAAAAGCAATCAGTCATTATCACAAAACTCATGCTATTCCTATTTCAATAAAGTAAAGGCATGTTTAAGAGAGGCGGTAAGAGAAGGTATTATTAAATATAATCCTGCAGTTGAAGTCAAAGGATTTAAGCAAGGAGAAACGGAAAAAGAATTTCTAACTTTAGATGAATTAAAGAAGGTTACCAAAACCGAATGTGAAATACCGATTTTGAAACAAGCTTTTATATTTAGTACACTAACTGGTTTACGATGGTCTGATATTCAAAAAATGATTTGGAAAGAAATTCAGTTTTCTGAAGAACAAGGTTATTATATTAGATTTAAGCAAAAGAAGACGAATGGTTATCAAACACATCCTATTCCTGAGCAAGCTTATAAATTGTTAGGAGAAAGAGAGGAAGATGAAGAACGGGTATTTAAGGGATTAAGATATAGTGCATGGAGTAATTTAAAATTGCAGCAATGGGTTATGAAGGCAGGTATTAGTAAGACAATTACGTTTCACTGCGCGAGACATACTTATGCAACTTTACAGCTTACATTTGGGACTGATATTTACACAGTATCCAAATTGTTAGGACACAAAGAGCTAAAAACAACACAGGTGTATGCACAAATTATTAATCAGAAAAAGGTAGATGCAGCTAATGCAATTCCTGATATAAATTTATGATAATGGAAATTAAATATACTAACTACGAAATCAACTTAACTGATATTATAGAATACGAGCGATCTATGATTAAATTGGGGAAGACCTCAGATAGATTTGGGCTAAAAATTCTCAATAATATTGAAATGGTAATATTTAATAAAAGAGAACCAGTATTTGGATTAAAAGACTATGATCGTAATGACAAATATTATAGAGACTATAAAGAAGTACATGAAGATGCATTAAGTGATGTGTTTGAGAGATTTAAATTGAATTTTTTTTTCATAAATGGAGATTGTTTTGATTATGATGAAAATATAGTAATTGATAATACTTTCTTGAATTTCGATTTTTGGTTTGTATTAAAATTAAGACAATACGAGTTTAGGCTTTCTGAAATAAAAAATTTCTTAAAATTTCAATTAACAACCAATTTTAATGGTAGTATAATTGAATTTGTTGATTTCTTGAAATTTAAAATCAATAAACAAACTGAAATTCTTGATATTGGAGTTATTGAAACTGTTAATAATTTGATTGAAGATAAATTTGGCAATAAGATAATCTTGGAAATAAGGAAAGATAATTTGAATTTATTTGATGTATTAAAAATATATTTTGAAAAAAGTGAGTACAAAAAATTAGAACAATTACTTAACGGAGAGGAGATTCAGAATAAAATTTGTTTTAAAGGTAATTCAAATCAATTAGTCTTGGTGTTCAGACAGCTTCATTTAAATCAAAGGATCATTGGTCAATCATCAAATACAGAAAGATGGATTTGTGAATATTTCACTTACCTTAATAATAAAAATGAAGTTACCGGTTTTAACTTGGGATATGTCCATAAAATGCTTGCTACTAATTCTCGTACTGTCAGGAAATCCAATAGAATAAATGTGCCAGGATTGGAGCACATAATTGTTAATCAAAACAAAACTTCAAAATAAATCGAGTCACTTTTGGGTCCCTAAATGGTTTAGTGACTCGGAAATGACGTAATACATAGATTACGTTTGCAAAGCTAATAGAAAATCAAGTTGTTTAAATTACTTGATTTTTATAAATCAATATGCAATGAGTGATCTATCAAAACCAATTTATTCTCTCACAGTAGGTGAGTACATAGAACTTAACAAGAAAGCCTTCGCAAGTGAGGCAGAAAGAATCATTAATGATTTTCAGAATAAACCAGGAAGCAGCAGTACAACATGCGACATCATCTTTATCGATGAAGTAAAAGAACTAACTGGTTATAAAAAGTCTACTATTTATTCAAAAGTTTGTCGCTTCGAAATGCCAGTCATATCTAAAAGACGACCACTAACATTTTCCAGAAAAGACATCATCAATTGGTTAAAAGATGGAAAGTCAAGTGTTATAGATCAAGAAGCTAATGACTATTTGAGTAAGACTTGAAATATATCAATTTTGATGGACAGAACTCTACAAAACAATCGACAGCAGTTACAAACGAATAAAAAAAACATTAACAATTAAATTCAAATATTATGAAATATTTATTATTGGAATACTTAGTAGCACATAACAAAATTAACGATTTTAAGGAATGGCTAAAGAAAGAAGCAATAGACGAAGAGGATGAAATAGACGCTTGTGTGGAAAAGATAATATACCCTGAGTCAGAGATATGTGACGATCCATTTGGTTAGAATTTGTAGTTGAATTTGAGGTTGAGATTAACCATGATTTAGGAGTTCTGACCACAATAATTCAACAAGCGGCATCATATTCAAAAGAAGACCACTAACATTTTCAAGAAGGTATCGTCGTAAATTGGTTAAAAGATTGGAAACCAACTATCATTGATAAAGATGCCAATGTTTATCTACAAATACAAAATAGCAATTAAATTTTTCAAAAAACAAACCTATGGAAAAAGCTAAAGATCCTCTTACTGGTGAAGAATTCTATAAAAAAAGAAGCAATCAAATATTTGCATCTAGAGCTAACCAAATTAAATTCAACAATAAAAAAGCATTTCGAAAAAGAAAGGCAAAGAGTTTGCCTGACAAAATATTAGACAGAAGTAGAGAAGTGCTCAAGAACATTTTAGGAGATATGGAATCTGTTGAAAGGAGTTATGATTTTTTACTAGGAGCAGGATTGCATTTTGGTTTTTGCACACATCATATTAATATAGATGGAGTAAAATGGGTTTGCATATACGATTACGCCTATGCACTTATAGATAATAAACTATTTAAAATTATACGTTTAGAATAAAAATATAAGCTATGAATATTGAACCTATACATACCTATCAATTAGATTTAAAACAAGATTTTCCAGAAGATTTAAGATTGTCTCAAGCTCAATGCCAATCTTTAGAGAATACAAATAAGGTTCTAACAGTTGTCTTAGTTATTTTAGGTGTTGGATTATCTGCTGCTTTTGTTTATGGCAAAATGGCTGAAAGAAAAGGAAAACAAAACCATATTAAAAAAGCATAAGCAAAATTTTAACTTTGCCTATGCTTTTTAATATTAATAGCTTACCACTCATACGTTACTTCTAAATCAACCAATATCTCATCAGATTGACTAACCACAGTAATTACATCAGGAAAATTACTATTTGATGTATAAGCAAAAACTCCAAAACTCGTCATAAAATCATCTTCACCAGTCGTATCATAATCCCAAATATTTACAAGGAAAGGATTGTCAAAAACAGTAATTTCAATTGAAGGCGTCAATGTAAACTCAAAAAAAGTGCCTTCACCAGAAATTACATTTTCAAAAAATGTAGGACTATCATAGATTATATTCAAATCGGAATCCTGAAGAGTGATATAAATATCAGGTAAAGCATCTTCAGCGTCTGGGATTGATAAATCCCAAAACTCACCATTGTCGGTATTTGGAAATACCTTAACTGTAGCTTTGGTAATGATTACTTTACTTGGTGTTACTTGAGTAGAGCAATTGCTCCCTGTGTAACCCAGTGGACAATCACATTCACAATCCACAAATGTACCGCCATTTAGACAGGTAATAGTTTCACAATCATCTGAGTCGGAATCAGAAGAACAACCAAAGTAGGTTGTAGTTAAAATTGATAAGAATATCAATTTGATAATTTGGTTTCTCATAATATTAAATATTATAATCACCCAGTTCCAAAATGAAGTTAGTTAAAACAATAAGCGTGGAACTGTAGCTTACTGTTCGAAAGGTACTGGTATACCTGTGCACAAATAAACTAAGCCCACGCCATAACGTGAGCGTTTGTCCATTTATCTTGTACACATTCAAAAATTACCAGTTTTTTCGAACAAGATTAAATAGCTAACGCTATACTTTATATTTTAAGCAAATATATAAATTTACTTGTCAGTAGTATTTATAATAATTTTTTTTTTGATTTTTATCATTTTCTTATGTTTGATATGCATCAAATCAATTGTTTTAAGAATTAATTTCATCAGTGAATATATGAAACCATCAGCAAACGCATTAATTGGATATACATATCAGCAATACATCACATTTTTATTCTTAGTTAAAATGGATGCAGAGCGTGAAATCTCAAGAATAGAAATCGAGGCAGATGTTAATCATAATTTTGATGATATCAAGATCCACAAAGAAGATGAGGTTATCTATAGTCAGATAAAAGATTTTAAAGATGTAAGCTTTTCTGATTTAGAATTTGTTGAAGATGATATTAACATAAAAGGTAAATTACATACATTATCAGAAGGAGTGAATATTCTCATATTCAAGAAAATTGATATTGAGACAAATAGTGAAATTTTTGGTTTGCCAGCTCTAAAAATATCTAATACTTATATATTATCTTTATCAAGAGATCAAGCGAATGAAGCAATTGACGCTCATTACTCTTTAAATGAAAAGCGAGAATCCAAGATGAATAAGTTCTTTTTGAATTGTTTAGATAAAAGGAAATTTAAAATTCATAGAGAAGATTTGCCAATAGTGGAAGTTTATGACACTAAACTTATTGAAAAAACAATAGATGTTGGTAAAGAGCATTTAAAATTTAATAATATATTATTAATAGAAGGTAAGCCAGGAATAGGAAAAAGTCATTACGTTAACCACTTAACCAAAATGTATGATAAGAACATTGTTTATCGTTTTTGGATTTCAAACCAAGATAATGAGTATAAGTCAAGATTAATCTATCAAAACTTTATAAATGATTTATCAAAAAAACTATTTAGCGATTATAAAAAACGCGATGAGTCTTCAATAATTAATAAGATCAATAAATCGGGTTTAATCACTATTATTGATGGTTTAGATCATGTAGAGAATTATAATCATGAAGATTTAGTAAAGTATGTTGATTTTATAGATTTACTTGGAGTTAACAACAAAGTTATTGTTCTTTCTAGACCGTTGAAATTTGTTTTATCATGGAAGAAGCAGGTTTTGAATAATTGGAATAAGAAAGAAACTAATAAGGTATTAGATGAACTACATCATATTCAGGATTATGAAGTTCGTTACGATATTTATCAAATAACCGATGGATATCCTATTTTAGTCAGATTTATTAGTGGGCATTATAAGATTTATAATAAACTACCTCAATTAGATAAGCTAAAAGACTTAGATGACTATTACAGTAAGGTTATCACTAATCTAAATACTAGTAGTGCCTTATCTATTTTCCTTGTATCGACTAGCTTTTATATGAAGTCAGAATTAGCAATTCTTCTTGAAGGTGAATTACATGATTGTGTAAAAGAAATTATTTCGACATGTCCATATTTATTTGAAATTAGATTAAATAGAGTATCGTTATTTCATGACAGTTTTAATAAATATTTGAACACACTAGGACTAAATGTCTCTAAAAGAAGAGAGCACGTGAATAGTATTGTTTACCAGTCTATTATTGATCAAGAGGTAAGGTTCTTGTCAAGAATTTCGCATTTTCAATTTGACTATACTATGAAATTAAATGTCATAAGAAAGTATACTTCAATTAGTCTATTTAGTGCTACACTTGAAAACTGTATCGACTTTGAGGCAATGAGATCGTTCTATTTTCAACTAAGAACTATGTTAGCTGATATTTCTCATAACGACTTAGATATTATTAATTATTATGATTTATCATTAATAATTAATATTGTAAGTAGAGAGCATGTTTCGTCTATCAATCAATTTTTATATACTTATATTAAATGTTTACTGTACAATGGTTACAGTGAAGAAGATGTAACTAGTTCTCAATATTTATTTGGAATGCTCTGCTATGTTAAAGAGAACGATGCTTCTATACTATATAACGTAACTAGTGATGACCATTATGACACAAGTCATTTTTTATATGAACTAGAGATAACAAAAAAATCAGAAGAGCGATATTTTATACAACAAGAAAAAGCGTTTAATTTAAAAAAGGATATTGAGTTTTTTCTGAATGACGAATATAATAGAAGAGATGATTTAGAAGCTATTCTTGTTAATCTTTATCTTCATCATAATGAAGATAGAACTCTTGTTAAGTTACATGAATGTGTTAAAACATATATCGATAATAATGAGTATGATGGTATATCGCTTTTAGAAGAAATATTGCAACCATATAGTTGGAGTAGCCATAGTGCTTCATGGCTTTTAAATGATGTTAAGAAAAAACTATTTTCATTAGGTAAATTAGAATCATCTAAAGCATATATAAATAATAGTTTAAAGCAGTATATTTCAGCCTATAGTCATAAAGGTTCTTTTGATATGTGGGTTAATGTTCTAAACTATTTAAGACTTTCTTTACATCATTCTAGAAAAATTGATTTGTCAGGTATTGGATTATTTTTCACTATGTATGGTTATCGAAAAGATTATTCGGTAGTAAATATTGGCGAAGCTTTTAAAGTATTTGAAGAGAATGATTTGATTTCAGAAGAACAATCAATACATAAAATTGTATTTATACAATCCATGTCAGAAAAAGGTGTTCGGCATTTATTGTGTGAATATTTAAGTCTTCATAATCCAGAAATAATAAAGATACTTTTTGAAAATTATCATCTAGATAATTTATTGCTTTCCTGTTTTGATTTACCATCATCACATATTGATGTATTACCAGAAAACGTTTTTAATCAATCGCTAAATCAGTTGATGAGATACCATAGTTCTAATAAGCGAATTGATTTTAGTGAAATTGAGAATGTATACCATTCAAGTAAATGGCAAAACTTATATGATAAATTGAAATTTTTTAGATTCGGTTTAAACGCAAAAGAAGATTCAATTGAGCTAAATAATCTAGACAAAGTAGGATTATCAATAAATATTATTAAAGAGGATAATAAGTATAAGCACAATAGCCAGGATAGATATAATAAAGGAATTTTAGGCGAAAAAGACAAGGCGTTTATAGTAGATAACAAATTGTCAGTTCAAGAAGTATCAGGATATCTTAATGGTAACTATTCAGCTCTAGCAGAAATTGAAGTATATGACATTTTCAAATTAGAAGATATTAGTAATAATATAAAAGAGATATTATACAATGCCACACTAGGTAAAATAAATTCAATTAATAGTTTTGGCAATCCATATCACTTTGTGGGTAATTTACCCAGACTGGTCAATGACAATTGTGCAAATCCTAGTATTGAGGAACTCTATAATAGTTTTAAAATTTTCTTGAAGTTATCTCAGTTAGAAAGTAGACTATAGCTCTATATTAAAGCAATTTAAATCCAAATTAATTTGCTTTAATTTAAATTTCATTGTCATTAAAACGCATTTAATCTATCAATATTCATATTTAATGCATTGTTTTTTGTAATTTAATTTGACAAAACAAAAATAGTAATTAGACGAAGCTTGAAGGAAAAGAATGAGTAATGATAAAGAGCAAAATAGTGAAAGTGGTCAGATTTTAATAAATTTCAAAATTCCAGTACAATCCTACTATAACTGGCCTTTACAATCAGATTTTCCAATAAATTATCAAGATAGAAATGTTGAATCTATTATTTTGCCAGATATTAAAAGAGCAAAAAATTTCACAATACTCACTGGCTATACATCACTATCTTATCTTATTGATTGTTTTGGCAAAACAGATGAATATACCTTAGGGAAGAAAATAAAAATTGTTTTGGGTTTTGACCCCAATTTTAGAGGCAGGAAAAGGTATCAAACAAAACCATTAGACAAAGAAATAGCGGAATATTGGTTGCAAAAGAGACTTTCTATTTTACAAGGTGGAAGTATTATCAACTTAATTTCAAAAATTGAATCTGAAAATATCGAGATTAAGTTTTATAATAAACTTCACTCAAAAATTTATGTTGGTGATGAAACTGCTATGATTGGTTCTGCAAATTTCAGTAGCAATGGACTTTTAAAGCAAACAGAATCAAATTATAGAACATTAAGAGTTGATGATGAATTTAGATATGATGGTATAAAGAATTTGGCAGATAATTATTTTCATTTCGCTACACCATATCCACACATAATTAGTTTGCTTAAAAATTTAATTGCACAAGTAGATTGGAAAGATGCATTGGCAAGGGCAATAGCTGAAGTATTAGAAGGTGGATGGTTATCTGAATATAAAAACCTAATGTCTAAGCTTGAAAATGCAAATCTATGGCCTACACAATGGTCTGGTCTGGCCCAAGCAATGAGTATTCTTCAAGAAAATTCTAATGTATTAATTGCAGATCCCACTGGTGCGGGAAAAACCAAGTTATGCTCAACTATTATATTAGCTTTAGAAAGTTGGCTTTATGAGAATGGAAGAAAGGAAAAAGCTAATTCAATTATTGTATGTCCGCCATTAGTAAAAGATAAATGGAAGAGAGAATTTAGAGAGCTTTCTGCAATTTCTAATAATCAAATCTCAAACGGAACTTTAAGTAATGGCAAGTATAAAAGTTTAAAAATTGCTGAAAAGGAGTTAGAACTAGCTAATATTTTGGCGATTGATGAAGCACATAATTATTTAAATGTAAGTTCAAAAAGGAGTATAGGCATTCGTAAAAACAAGGCGGATTTTAAGTTGTTGATTACAGCTACACCAATTAATAAAAAAATTGATGATCTTCTTAAAATAGTTGAATTACTTGATGTTGATAATTTAGATGATGAGAGTTTTGAATCATTTAAGAATCTGAGACTAAGACCAGATTTAAGTAAACCTAAAGACACTAAAAAATTAAAGAGCTTTGTAAGTAAATTCACCGTTCGGAGAACCAAACAAGCTATAAATAATCAAATAGACAAAGAGCCTGAACGCTATAAAAATGCCTTAAATAATATATGTCGCTTCCCAATACAATCCCCTAGAATTTATAACACAAAAGAGACAGATGAAGATTTAAAGATCGTAAATCAGATTACAGATATCTGTAAAGAACTTTTGGGAATAACTTATTTAAAGAAAATTACCAAGCCAAAATTTGAAATTCTAGAAGATAAAAGGCAAAACTATGTCAATAGTAGGTTAACTGTTTCAAAACATTTGTCCATTTATGTTATAAGACATAGATTAAGATCGTCAAATGTAGCTTTGCTTGAACACATAATTGGTGCAGAAAAAGTCCAAATATTTACATCTTTTAAATCGAGGAAGGCAAGCGGAAATAAAATAAAGATTGAAGAGATAGATAAGTTAATTCAAGCCAATAAAATACCGTATATAAGTCCTTATTTTAAAAAGTGTGAGTTACCATCATGGATGGCAAATCATGAAGATTTTTTACAAGCTTGTGAAAAAGAGAAATCGAACTATTTAGAAATTGCAAGATTGGTAAAGAAATTAAGTGGCAACCGTGAGAAAGGAAAAGCAGAAGAATTACTTAGACAGATTAATTCTCATAAAAAGATTTTAGCTTTTGATACCTGTATAATTACACTCTATTATTTAAAACATCTCATATTAAAATCATCGTCTAATACAAAGGTGTTAATAGCTTCTGGAGATAACGTTAGAGAAAGTGAAGAGGTTCTTGATAAATTTAATTTAAAGTCGGATAATGAAGATAAAATTATTGCTTTATGCTCTGATAAGATGTCAGAAGGAGTTGATTTACAAAAAGCATCGGCAGTTACACTTTTAGATTTACCTAGTGTTATTCGTATTGTAGAACAAAGATTTGGTAGAATTGATAGGATGGATACACCTATTCCTGAAATAGAAATGTATTGGCCAAATGATTCTGAAGAATTTTCATTACGAGGAGATACTCGATTATATGAATTAAGTGATTTAGTAAAAGAAACAATAGGATCAAACTTCCAAATTCCCGAAGAGTTAAAATTCAGGAAATTTTCACAAGACAAGGATATTGGTGGAATTATAGAAGAATATAAGCAGTATGAATTGTTAGATGAAAGTTGGGAAGGCATCCACGATAGTTTTCAACCAATTGTTGAATTGAAAGAAGGAAAGAACGCGTTAATTACAGAAGAAGAATATCAAGCTTATAAAGGTTTAAAAGCTCAAGTTAAGACAGGAGTCAGTTTCTTAAAGAGTAAAAGACAATGGTGTTTTATAGCAACTAGAGGTGATAAAAACCGTAGCCCTAAGTGGTATTTTATTTATGGCAGTCCCAACGAAACGGTTCTTACAGATTTTGGAGACGTCAGCAATGCATTGAGGTCAGAAATTAACGGTAAAGAAGAAAAATTACAATGGAATGACCACTACCTTGAATATTATTTAAACATTTTGAGGAAAAAGGAGGTAGAGCTTCTTCCACCGAAAAAGAAAAGAGCTCTTAAAGTTGCAAAAGAAATACTATCTTTAAGATTAAGGAAGCGTGGAATTGATGTTTATGAAAAACAAGTTATTCAGGAGTTACTTAAGTTATTTGGCGAGAGAAATAAAGCTGTAGATTTTGATGATTTTGCCAGTACTTGGGTTGATTTTTTACAACCTTATTTAGATGATAAAAGGGAAAGGAATTTAAGAAAACGTCTTTCATTTAATTTTAATGACCTTAAAAAGCCTTCCGAAATGAAAAGAATTGAATTTGACTTAAAGCTACTTCAAGACATTCTTGAAAATGCACCGATTCATGAGGATATAGATAGTAAAATCGCATCATGTATTGTCGGAGTTCCATCGGCTTAATGTAAGGACAAAAACCATTTTAAAACAGTGAATCTATAAGGCAAATATCCATCCCTCAAATAATGATGAAGGTTTAGATACTATTTTATTTTTGTCTTCGACATAGAAATACTAAAATCAGATTTAATAAAATCGTTAAGAATTATAAAAAAAACTCTTGAAATTAGCGGGATAATGAGTCTGAAAATGATTGGTATTACTCAGATTTAAGTAAATTTCATTGATATTAAAAGAGAATTGTGACATAAACAGAATGCTTTTCAATGTCAATGTTGGTAGGAATACAACGTTATACATTTGGTAAAACTTAATAACTTAAAATAACTTTTCCACCCAAAGCCTTAACTAGATTTAAATTGATAAAATGACCTGTTAGTATGATTAAAGATAAAAAATATTATGGAGAGGTTTGGTTTGTGGGAGGGGATGAGAATAAATGCTTTTCTATTCTTTATATAGAAAATAATAATCTTTTTTTAGAAACCAATCTTCATTCAAAAAAACCAGTACTTAAAGAGCTTCAAATATTGGGAATATTTACTGGTATAGGTTTTTTAACATTCATTGATTGTAAAATAAGAAAATCAGAATCAGGCATTACAGAGATGAGAAGGTATAGTCCTAAATATAGCTTTTTATGTGCGCATCATCATATCAAAGCTGTTGGATTAAAGTTTAAAAAATTTGAAGTTAATAATAAAGCAATCTCTGATTGGATAGACCATGCTGTTTGGTATAACCGTGTTGATGATAAACTTGAGAAGAAAGATGATCTAAGTCACAAGATAAGTATAAAAGAAATAGGTCTTAATATTACAATAAATAATTCGTTATCTTATAGTTCAAAAAGAACAGAACTAAGCATTAAAAATAATGGTTATGTAACGTTTGAACTAGATAATGAAGTAAGTGTACTAGAGGCTTTCAATATTTACAATAACTTTCAAAAACTACTACAATTATTAACTTCTAAATCCAATCAATTTTCAAATTTTGGTTTTCAATGTTTAACTTGTGGCGAATGGGCAAATATTTATTACAATGATTATAAATATGCAAAGTCTACGCATACATTTATTCACACTCAATATCATGAAGTAGAAAAAGATGTGCCAATAATTTTAGAAGCAATTTATACTGATGGTAGTTTTAGTTTTTGTATCGATAAATTAATGGATAGTATACTGAATAAGCAGACTAGCCATAATAAGAGATTTACAAATAGTATATCAACTTTTGAAGCCTTTGGTAAACTTTACTCAACGGTAAGAACAAATAACCTTAAAAAGTATTTGAAATATTTTGCAGAGAATTTTATGTTAATTGCTAAAATAGATGAAGATGCATTTAATAAGCTTTCTAGTAAGATTATTAGATCAAGAGATTATCATATTCATAGTAATCTGAGTAATAAAAATGTGTTATCAGAATTCGAACTTCTTTACATTAGTTTTCTAATAGATTTTGTTGTAGCATACGGTTTGTTGAGCTCTTTTAAAATATCCGAAAAACTAAAAGAAAAAATAATTATACATGGTCAATCAGTATTTATTAATATGCAGCAGGCCAATCAAATATTAAGCTCTAATCCATTAAATGATGAATTATAAAAATGATTATGAAGAAGTTGTAACAAAGGGTAATTTAGGCTTTTATCAGAGTTGCGAAATAACTCAAATTTTTCTACATAATAACAAAGAAAGAAGTAATTACAATATCTACACATTAGTTTCTTTTGAGGAATTACCTTTTCAGGATAGTAATCATAAATTTTTGGGAGGGAGATTATCTTTAGATAAAGACCACTTAATTTCAATTCACAGATACAGACTAAGCTTAATAGAGACTCAAAATACATTTAACATATTAGCAGAAAAGAATGTTTGGGACTTTAAAGGAGATCAGTCTCTTAACTTATCAAAGCTTCGACTTATACCCAAACAATATGTAAGGACTAATGATGGAGTAAGGATAAATAAAATACTGAAAAACAATTTTAATAGTGGTTCATATATTATTGAATTTTTTGACGAACAAAAAGCATCATTTGATAGTTTTTTAAACATTGGATTAGTTAAAAAATTTAATTCCATTTGTAAAAAAATCAATGAATTTTCAAATATTGATTTATCCATAAATAGAGATCGCATTGGAAATATCGTTTTTCAATTTCCAATCTTAATTCTTAAAACAAGATCTAGGTCTTTGAAAGAGTGGGACGGTATTTCATTAGAGTTTTATTGGCATCATTTATTAAGTAAATATCCTGAAACATATATACAGGTAGAATCTTCATTAGATGGTAATTATCTAGCAAGCTCAATAGAAGATTATAATAATTTAAATAGCCAAACAATAAAAACAGGGAATTCAGATAGCAATAACATCTGTAAAATAATAATGAAAAGTCCTAATTTGATTTTAGGATACTTTGAAGGTTCATTTATCAAAGAATTTGTTGTAAATGTTCAGGCTACTAGTGATACACCTCGTTTATTTGATGTTGATGATGAAAGCTGTAAAGTCAATATTAGTAGTCCAACTGGAATGAGAAAACAAGAAACGACGCAAAGTTATGTGTCTTACATAAATAATAACTTATATGAATTTGAGAAAAAACAATTAGAAAGAACACTTTCCTTTAAGCAATACCTTAATGAGGACCATATAAAAAGTATTCAAGATTTAAGAAGATTGATATCTGAAAATGATAAAAATGGTATTTGTCTTTGGGATCCATTTTTGAGCCCAAATGATATTTTAAATACACTTTTCTTTTCGCCTACAAACAACGTAAAAATTAAAGCAATAGGCTCTATTGGTAAAACTGTGAAATTGATTTATGAAGAAAAAGATAAAGGTAATGATGAATTAATTGAAGATTATAGAAATCAATTTATAAATTCTGGTAGTAATAATTATGGATTAAATCTAGAATTTAGAATACAACATTCTGGTTTTGGTTGGAAATTTCATGATAGGTTTTTAATTTTTCCTGGTAATATTCGCGCAAGAACAAAAGCTTATTCTTTAGGTACTTCTGTGAATTCTTTTGGAAAGACACATCACATCCTTCAAGAAGTATCACACCCTCAGCCTGTATTAGACACATTTAATGATCTTTGGGATCAACTTAACAACAATAACTGTATTGTATGGAACTCGAAAGATTAAACACTAAAGAATGTTTTAAAAGTATAGAAACTTCAGTTTTACATGAAGAGTTAGAAGTTCTCATCAAAAGTTTAAATAGGTATAAAATTGAAAATATTCAGTTTAATACTAAAAACATAAAGCTTAGAGAAATTGATGACAAAATTAGAGCAATCGTTATTCGTGCTAAGCTTAATTTTAATTCTAATGATAGTGAAATATTGCAAATATTAAAAAGCACAATTGGTGTCTTATTGAAAGTATTTGAGAAATCTAGCACTAAATATTTGTCAATATTTCTCTCAATTAATTGTTATTTGGAAATTGACTTAAAAGATTATTTTGATTATTTAAAGAAGAATAGAAAATTTAAAAAAAACAAGTTATCTAAGAATATTTATGGCTTAATAAAAAATTTCTCTTTTGAAATTAATACTAGAAGTAATTCACCATACAATGAGAAGGAGTTATTTAAAGAATACAATGATGGCTTAAAAGAGTTAAATATTAATAAAGTTTACGCTTTGGTAGAATCTATTGAAAGGGGTGGCAGAGGGTTTTACGACTACCCATTGTTTAAAAGCTTAATTCATTTTTTATTTAGAATAGACTTCACAATATTTATTAGGTTCTTAAATAGAGCAAAACAGCCTAAAGAGGCAGTATTTATACTGCAAACCTTTACAGTTGAAGAAGTATTAAAGATATCCTCTTCTAAAAGTTTAAAAAATAAATGGATTTTAATAGAACTCATAAGATTAAATTCAAAAAATTTCAAAAAAGATGAAACGCCAAAATCTATTTCATCAACACTAAATTGTCTACGGTTGATTTATAAAATAAATAGTGAATTACATAAACAATCTATTATTTATTTTCATGATAGTGGTTTACTCAATAAAGTGTTTGGAGTACAGCATAAAGACTTAGATTCAGATATTATTAACAGCATAATTAATTCTTTACCAATTAATCAATATAATCACTTTGTTAATCAGAGAAAAAAATTAAAAGAAGGTCAAGTAGAGGTATTAGATAAAAAAGATTATGAAGATATTATTAAAGTCATATTTCATAAATGGTTAACTTTTTTTGAATCACTTTTTTCAGATAAAGAATTTTATCTCAATGACATCTTATTAACTGACTATGCAGATTTCGTAGGACATTATTATTCCTTAATAACGGATAAAAAACTAATTCAAGAAGTCAAAGAGACTGTTAATCAAATAATTTGGATTGATAGTGAATGGCATTACGACAAATCTGCATATATAACCAAATCATATTTATATTTATCTAAACTATATATTTTGAGCTGTGCCTATACTTATAAAAGTATAAAATCTGAAGAAATAGATGGACTAAAATTACTATTCTATAAAAAGAAGGATATTATATTTAACAATAACGTCAATAATCATAAAAGTGTCTTTAGTGAAATTGAAAATAACTTTACTAATTGATATGGTGTAGCTATTTACAATTATTTGAACCAATACCCAACTAAAGACTTTACCATTTCACAAACTAATGTACGGATAGTCTAAAGCATCAATATTTGATTAATAATAAATGGATTATTGGTTTAGAATTCTTTTGTTCCTTATTTGTACCATCTTTCTTGAAACATATATAAATAGGAGCGAAGTACTTTATGTATCCATTGAAAGTTGATTAATACATTCAGTACCTCAATAAAATAAGTTCCGTTGTGAAATTAAAAAGAAAATGACCAATTTAATATTGCAATAAGCAAAATTCGGAAACAAATTTTATATTATCAATATGTTCGAACTTGAAAAATTAAGAGAAAGATTTCCTATCAAAATGGGTAGACCTTTTGTATTTCGATTTAGACCCCCTAACGAAAATACTATTAGTGAGTTAAAAGATGGATATATATGGTTTTCTGATAGAAATTCTCTAAATGATCCATTAGATTCTAATCCAGAATTTGTAAAAATCTCAAATAAGCCCGATGAGCAAAAGTTATTGTATGATACAATTTCGGAGAGTATTTTGGATAAAAGAACCAAAAGTTATTTTGATGAAAATATGAGTCCAAAAATTTTACATGAGTTTGCTCAAAATAAGGTAGAACCATTCGTTAATAGCTTTGGTATTGCCTGTTTTACAATGTACCCAATGAATGAAAAACTATGGGAAATTTATGCTAATAAAAATACTGGGGTTTGTCTTCAATTTGATATTAGTAAAGACCCTGATTTTTTCTACAATGTATTACCTATTCATTATGTTCCTAAAATTTTTGAGAGAGAATACAATCCGATATCTGAACCAAATCATATTATTGATTTATTCTACAAGAAAACTATTGACTGGGAATATGAGAAAGAATTAAGACTTTTAAAAGATCGTTTAGGTAAAATACCATTAAAAAAAGAAACATTACAAAGTGTTATAATTGGAGACCAAGCGGAAAATGACTTTATTGAAAAAATAATTGAACTTGTAAAAGAAAATTATCCGAAAATAAATATTTTCCAGACTGTTTCACCTGTCAAGATTACAGATTTTAGATGTAAACTTTTATATGGTAAAATTTAGTTGTAAAATTTGTTAGTAATGATTGATAAGTTCAAATAATCATCTAATTAAAATATTTTTATCACATGGAGGCAAAATTAGTTCATCAACTTCTTCAAGATTCACTTAAAGATTTGTACGATAATGATTATTATATTTTAAGTAATAATTATGATATTAATGAAAGAACAGTCACTCACAGACTAGCTATTTATTTAGAAAAACGATTTTCAGAATATGGATATCATGTAGATATAGAATATAACCGAATGAGGTTAGATTACGATAATAAGGATGAATTAGGAAACCTCATGGGTAAAAAATTAAATTGGGAAGAAACTAATGAAGGGTCAAGTTTTGTTTATCCTGATATTATTATTATTCATAAAAGGAATACGGATTAAAATCTTATAGAAATAGAAGTGAAAATGGCTTGGAAAAATTACAAAAAGGAATTCGACTATGATAAAATTAATAAGTACATGACTCAACTTGGTTATAAATATGGAGTTTATATAGAGTTTATATAGAGTTTATATAGAGTTGCATCAAGAATTGTAAGATTGTGTAATAGATTATGTCACTTTTTAACTGGCAATAATTAAAAGTTTCAACAAAAATGTATCGCTTACCAAATTTGTTTTTAAATAATGAAAAACTGCAACCATCATTGTGCTTAATTAAGTATTATGATAATACAAGTCCAGTTAAGAATGCCAAAACAGTTATGGAGACTAATGTCATTAGCTTCTTATTAAAAGGTGAAAAACAGATTATGCTGCCAAATCAAAAGATATCTTTTGATAATTCAAGCTTTATTATACTAAAAAAAGGACATTATTTAATTTCAGAAAAAAAATCTAAATCAGGTGAGTTTAAAAGCATCCTGTTATTTTTTGATATTGACTTTCTGTTTTCATTTTACAAAAAGTATAATTTACCAATTGTAAATAATGAAAAATCAAGCGGTTTTAGGGTATTTAAAAAGGACAATCTGCTTAATGCAATTGCTGAATCTTTATTGCCTTATCTACATTCAGATGTTGAATTATCCCAAGAAATATGCAGATTAAAACTTGAGGAAATATTGCTTCAAATTGTAAAGAAAAATGGTGGCGATTCACTCTTATTTCTATTTAATAATGTTATTTCAGACCGCGATATTCAATTTCAAAAAGTCATTGAGGAAAACATTTTCAATAATCTTACCATGAATGAATTATCATTTTTGTGCAATATGAGTCCATCAACATTTAGGAGACATTTCATTAAAACATTTAAAAAGTCACCGGCTCAATGGATCACTCAAAAACGATTGGAGAAAGCTGCAGAACTATTAGAGTTTCAAAAGATGTCAGCTACTGAAGTGTATTTATTTGTGGGTTTTGACTCATTGTCGGGCTTTATACAATCATTCAAAAAGCAATTTGGGCTAACACCTAAACAATACCAGATGCAAAAAATGACTATTTAGCTACACTTTTTAGTTATTTGAAGATTTACAACTAGTCGTATTCATTTTAATTTTAGGGTTCAATTAAATCCTATTCAGAATGAATACAAGAAAATTCAAAATCACGTTTTTATTTCTTTTCGTATTAGTAAGCGCTTTTGGTCAAACGTTTACTTTAAAAAGTAATTCACTTTCGGGTCAAGCAACCAATGAAATGTTTCTTAATGGTTTTGGCTGTGAGGGTGAAAATATGTCCCCACAATTAACTTGGGAAAATCCACCAGAGGCAACAAAAAGTTTTGCAATAACTATTCATGATCAAGATGCACCCACCGATAGTGGTTTTTGGCATTGGGTTGTTTTTGATATTCCAGTTAATATAAATGAGCTTGATAAAAATGCAAGTGGAAAATTATCTGAAATTTCAGAAGATATCATTGAATCAAATACCGACTTTGGTGCACCCGGTTATGGTGGTCCATGTCCACCAAAAGACGACAGTGCACACAGGTACACAATAACGGTATATGCATTAAAAGTTGAGAAGCTTGGCTTAAACAAAGATACAACACCTGCTATCGTTAGTTTTTATTTAAATAATGCAGCCATAGAAAAAGCATCATTGGTATTTTATGCAAAACAATAGTGTGCTGTTTTTTAGTACATTTATTAAGTATATAAAACCTAAATAACGATGCAGTTTAAATTAGAAGATACCGTAAACATACTACAAAGAACACCAAGTATTTTAGAGAGTCAACTTTTAGGACTTCCTAATAACTGGCTTTTTAACAATGAAGGAGAATATACATGGAGCCCTTATGATATTGTTGGTCATTTAATACATGGTGAAAAAACCGACTGGATGATAAGAACCAAGATAATTCTTGAATCTAGTGATAAGAGGTTTAAACCTTTTGACCGCTTTGCTCAACTAGAAAATGACAAGTCACAAAGTATTGAAAGCCTTTTAAATGAATTCAAGATGTTGAGAAATGAAAATTTAAGAAAGCTTGAAAAATTAGACATTACAGAAAATGAGTTAGGTCTTGAAGGAATTCATCCAGAATTTAAAAAAGTAACACTTCGTCAACTTCTAGCAACATGGGCGGTTCATGATTTAGGCCATATCTGTCAAATCAATAGAGTACTTGCAAAAAATTATAAAGATGAGGTTGGTCCTTGGATGGATTACTTGAATGTTTTAAAAAGATAAAAAATGGAAGAAGCTATTAAAGAATATATTGATAAATCGGTGTTATGTTGGTTAGCAACTGCCGATAAGGAAGGTAATCCAAATGTGTCGCCAAAAGAGATGTTTACTTATGTGAATGATGAAATTGTTATTGCAAATATCGCATCACCTAAATCGGCGAAAAACATCACAGAGAACAATAAAGTGTCATTAAGTTTTATTGATGTCTTTGTTCAAAAGGGTTATAAGATTTTAGGGGAAGCAACCTTAATAAACAGAAAAGATGCTGACTTTAAAATATGGTCAAAAAAGCTAAAACAAATGGCTGGTGATGATTTCCCTTTTGTTCAAGTTATTAGAATAAAGGTATTGCAATCAGAACCAATCATTGCCCCACGATATAAACTCTTTCCGGATACTACAGAAAAACAACAAATAGAATCTGCTCTAGAAACATACAAGGTCTCTCAACATAATCAAGAAGCCGAAAATGAGTTTGTATCAAATTATATGGAAAGTGTTACCAAACAGTTTCAATACTATAAACAATTAGGTGATAGAACTTTTGAACAGCTTAATGATGAAGAATTATTTGTGAAGGATTCTGATGCAGAAAACAGTATTGCAAACATCGTATTTCACTTATATGGTAATATGATGTCTCGTTGGACAGATTTTCTAACCACCGATGGTGAAAAGGATTTTAGGGATAGAGATAGTGAATTTGAGGATGTCTTAATCAATCGTGATGAGATGCTAAAATTTTGGAATAAGGGTTGGGAATGCCTTTTTACAGCTTTGGACACGATTAATACAGAAAATTTTCAAACCATCATCTACATCCGCAATATGGGACATTCTATAACCGAAGCTATTAATAGACAATTAGCCCATTATTCATACCATGTGGGTCAGATAGTTTTAATTGGCAAAAGTGTAAAAAAGGAAAATTGGGTAAGCTTATCAATTCCAAAAGGGGATTCTAAAAAATACAATAAAGAAAAGTTTAGTCGAGATAAAAGAAGAGCTCATTTTACAGACGAGTTTATTGTTAAAAAAGAATAACCTCAACTATGAGAATTTGCGTTGCACAGTCTAAATCAGTAAAAGGGAATATCAAAATCAACATCAAGAAGCACTTGCGCTTAATTAAGCATGCCATTTTTGAGAAAGCAGATATAATTGTGTTTCCAGAATTATCCTTAACAAATTACGAACCTCAAATAGCTAAAGATTTTGTTTTCAATCAATCGGATTCTATGCTTTCAGAGTTTCAGAAAATAAGTGATGCCGATAATATTTTAATTGGTGTAGGCTTACCAACGCAATCAAGTCGAGGTATTCATATTAGCATGATTATAGTTCAACCAAATCAACCGCATCTTACTTATTCCAAACAGATTTTACATTCAGATGAGTACCCATACTTTGTTAATGGTGAGATACAAATCATACTTGAGGTACAAAATTGTAAAATAGGTCCTGCTATTTGTTATGAGTCTTTGCAAGAAGAACATTTTAAAAACACTTTAGAGCTTGGTGTAGATATTTACATAGCAAGTACCAAAATGTCTAAAAATGGTACGGAAAGGGCATTGAGCCATTATTCCAAAATGGCAAAGAAATATAAGATACCCGTATTGATGTCAAATTCTATTGGGCTATGTGACAATTTTGAAAGTGTTGGTCAATCATCAGTTTGGGATGAGCAAGGAAATTTAATTGGCCAATTGGATAGTAAAAATGAAGGTATTTTAATTTTCGATACAACTACTAAAGAAATAACTAAAAAGCAAATAACAATTACCTTATGAGAAAAGCAGTATTCATAGTATGTTTTGCAATAATGTCATTGACATCATTCGCTCAAAACGAAGATAGAATAATCAAAAGAGATACAGTGTATTCAGAAGTATTGTCTGAAGACAGAGAAATAGCAGTCTATTTACCACAATCTTACTATTCATCAAATCAAAATTATCCAGTATTATACATTTTGGATGGTGATTATAACTTTAATTATGTGTCCGGACTATTAGAGCTTCAAGCATCTATTAGTGAGAATATTCCAGAAATGATTTTAATAGGAATTTCAGGGAAAGGTTCGGAAACGTATAGAAAAAATTGCAAGCCAAATATGGAGGGTATTGAGGATAAAGGAAATGCAGACCAAGTGGCTAATTTTATTCAAAAGGAATTAATTCCTTTTGTAGATAAAAACTACAGGGCATCAAACTATAAAATTCTAGCTGGTCATTCAATTGGTGGTTTGTTTGTAATCAATACAGCTTTACACAATCCTAATATGTTTAATAATTATATAGCCATTAGTCCAGCCTTATGGTGGGAAGCTAGCGCGATTAACCAAGTGGCGAGTAAAACCCTTGAGACTAATCCTAATTTCACTACTAATGTTTATGTGTCTTTGGCCAATGAAAAAGGAATGGGTGTAGATAGCTTCCTCAAAGTAGCCACAGGCAGTTTTTTTAAAAACATCATGGTAATTTTTGCGATAGCTATCATAGCATTGCTTCTAGCAATTACCTTATTTGTAAAAAAGCGTAAAAAGATATTACCAATAATCATAATGGTTTTTGGGTTAGGTATTTCCTGGTATTTATTTTCTAATTACGTGCCTTCTGATGCAAATTTTAAATTCAAACAATTTCCAAATGAAAACCATAATTCGGTAGGAGCGCCAACTTATACTTGGGCTTTAAAAGACATCTTTGAAAAATGGAAAGGCAACCAAGAATATTTTAATACTGCTGAACAATTAAAAACATATAATGAAAACGTAATGAAAGAGTATGACCATACTTTCAATATACAAAACATCTTGATAGGTAATACCATTTACATTTTACAGGATAATCCTGATGAACTTAAAAAATTTCAGCAGGAATTAATGGAAACTTACCCAAATGCAGTGGCAAATTTTAATACCCAATGGGCTGAACGCAATATCAAAAAAGGGAATACAGAGGAAGCTCAAAAACTTCTCGAAGAAACGATTATAAAATACCCTACTCATTTTAACGCTTACAATGCTTTGGCAAAACTGAAAGTGCAAAATGATCAAATGGTAATTGCAGATAGTCTAGTTAATAAGGCTATTGAATTAGCAAAATTACAGAGAGCACAGCGATGGCAGTTAAATGAATTATTAGAAACTAAAGAAAAATTAAATGAATAAATATCAATTAGTAGTCGTTGCTTTCTTGATAGGTTTTATATCACTTGGTTTCTCACAAGAAAAAGAGATTTTTATCAAAGCAGGCAAATTATTCGATAGTGAGAATAAAGTACTACTTCAAAATAAAGGAATCCATATAAAAGGAAATCGAATTAAAGCGGTAACTGGAATCAACGATATTCCAGAAAATGCTCAAATCATTAATTTATCAAATTACACTGTGTTACCAGGTCTAATTGATGCACATACTCACATATTATTTTCTCAAAATGCCAATGAAGATTTCACGGAGCACAGTATAACTACATTAACAACGGAGAGCGATGGATTAAGAGTACTACGAGGTTCCAAAAGAGCAAAATCTTATTTAGATGTTGGTATCACTAGTATCAAAGACCTCGGTAATTCTGGTCAATATCTAGATGTAGCTTTGCGTGATGCCATTAATGAAGGGACTATTGAAGGTCCTCGTATCTATACTTCAGGTCAAATTTTAGCAGCTTCAGGTGGTCAAATGTATGGTGTATCACATAAGCATCAAGACATTATCGATTTAGAATATCGAATCATTGAAAATAAAGACGATGCCATTAATACAGTTAGGGAGCATGTCAACCAAAAAATAGATCTCATTAAAATTTGCGCAGATAATATTCCAAATAATACAAAGCTTACTATTGATGAAATGAAAGCTATTACAGAAACAGCTCACGCTTATGGATTAACGGTAACCGCACACGCAATATCAAATCAATCAGCTTGGGACGCTATTCAAGCAAATGTAGATGGCATAGAACATGGGTTTGCGCTAGCGGATTCCACTTTACAAGTAATGGCAAAAAAGAAAGTCTTTTTAGTACCTACCGAAAATAGTCGCGAGTATATGATATTGTATAATAAACGAGCAGGTTATGAAGAAGATGATATAGAATGGATAGATAATTACATCAGTAATATGAAATCAAGATTGCAAAAAGCAATAGCTTTTGGAGTACCTATTGTAGCAGGGTCAGACAATTATACAAATATGGGCTATTCAAGAGGTAAATCATCTCAAGATATGTTTAGAGCTTATTTTGAATCTGGCATGAAACCTTTGGATATTTTACAATCAGCCACTTTTTTATCAGCACGTTTTATGAAGAAAGAAAATGATATCGGTGTCATCAAGCCAAATGCTTTAGCAGACATTATTGCGGTTAAAGGAGATATAGAAAATGATTTCATTAATACGATTGAAAATGTGGTTTTTGTAATGAAAGATGGTCATATACATATTCAAAAACGAATTAACAATTTAAAAAAAATACTTTTTATCATATGCAAATAGCAGAAACACAAAGATTGATAGTGAGAGAGGCAACAGAGTCTGATGCATCATTTATCAAAGCATTGTTAAATAGCCCAAACTGGCTTGAATTTATTGGGGATCGTAACATTAAAACCGAAGAGGACGCTAAAAACTATATCAACAATGCCTTGGTGAATAGTTATAAAACAAACGGTTATGGTTTGTTTTTGGTGGCCTTAAAAGAAAATAACAGGCTTATCGGGATGTCAGGCTTTGTAAAGAGAGACTATTTATCACATCCTGATATCGGTTTTGCTATGCTTCCGGAATATGAAGGCAAAGGCTATTCGTATGAGGCTGCTAAAGCAGTAATGGATTATGGTCAAAACATTCTTAAAGCATCAAAAATTTATGCAATAACAGATGAAGGAAATATCAAATCACAGAATCTGTTGAAGAAAATAGGATTAAAACAAAATAGTACCATAATGCCACCCAATTCAGACGAAGAATTAATCTTATTCGAAAATTAGTAAAACCCAATAGAATGCAATTACAACACATTAGAAACGCAACTTTAAAAATAAAATATGCTGGCAAAACCATTTTGGTCGATCCTATGTTTTGCGAAAAGGAAGCTTTCGACCCATTCTTTCCTGGTGTCGGTAAAAACCCAACGATAAGCTTAAAGATGCCAATTGATAGTATTATTGAAGATGTAGATGCTGTTTTATTGACTCATGCGCATCCTGATCACTTTGATGAAGTTGCAGCTACAGTGTTGTCTAAAAATATAAAGTTATTAAGTACGCCAAACGATCTAAACTTTTTACAAAATCATGGCTTTAATAATATTGAAACAATACAAGACAAAACTATTTGGCAAGAAATAACAATAACTAGAATTGAAGGACAACACGGTTCTGGTCCAGTTTTAGAATTTATGGGTAAGATGTCAGGTTTTGTATTGCAATCCATTAACGAATCAAAGGTTTATTTAGTCGGCGATAGTATTTTAATAGATAATGTTAAAGAGGCTATTAAAGATTATCAACCAGAAATAATAGTAACTAATTCTGGTGGCGCAATAATTCCAGGAAATGAAAACAAACCTGCTATTATGGACGAAGAGCAAACCATTTCAGTATGTCATATGGCCAGAGATTCAAAAGTCATAGCAACCCATATTGGTGCTTTCGATTTTTGCAAAGTAACTCGTAGAGGTTTAAGAGAATATGCTGAAAGTAAGGGTATAAATAAAGAACAACTGCTAATACCTGAAGACGGTGAAATTTTAAAATTTAATAATGAATAAAGATCAACTTGAAATCGATGCGATTATAGCAAGGTTTTTCGATGCTTTCACAAATGCAAATGGTCAAAAACCAAATGTAGAAGGTATGCGAGATTACTTCCTTCCAGAAGGTATTATCATAAACAATACGTTAGGGATAAATGACGTCTATAAACTAGAAGATTTTATTCAAAGCAGAATAAAAATTTTGTCAAGTGGTAGTCTCAAGGAATTTAGTGAACGAGAAGTAACGAGCAAAACAGAAATAAATAATACAATCGCTCAAAGATATAGTGGTTACGAGAAATCAGGTCAAAAAAACGCGCAGACATTTTACCTTGAAGGCATAAAACATTTTCAATTTGTAAATACAGAAAAGGGTTGGAAAATAGCATTTGTAGTTTGGTCAGATTCCAGGTAAATCGATAATTTTATTTTTATAGATTTATAAAATATTTAAAATAATTCAAATTATAACTTGTTCCAAATATGGAACATCTTTCTTGAGAGGTTTATGAATAAGAGAAGAGTACTTTATATATCCATTGATAACAAAAATTGATGTTTCGCTATAGTTTCACCTCTTATTTTTGAATAAAGACAAAAGCCTATAAAATAGAGGTGTTAATGAATTAGGTTCAAACCTGCTAGAAAAATCCCGAAGGAATTTTCCAGATAAGCACTTGCCAAAGCAATTAATTATACACGTGTATAATTCATGCTTACCTTCTACTTCAATTTAAATTTAATATATTTAACTATCTGATTTGCTACGACTGAAAATCCTACGGATTCTAAGTCGCACAAATCACACACAAAACCGTTGGCAGCAAGCTCCGCAGAAACTCAAAAACCATTTAGTATGTTAGTCAGAGTAAAATTATGTCTCAACTGACATTTGACTTGTAATTCAACAACTCAAAATTGTTGATTCCCTATTAAATCCTGTTATATATCGCTTTTACCATTTTTCAAACCCAAATATGAATATTTTAGCTTTAAATTTAACATTATGAGAAAATTTAAATACATAGTTCTAACACGTTGGCAAAAAAATAAACTTATGAAATTCAATATGAAAAGAAGAAAAAGCACACATAATTTAGTATATATTTCAATCATCTTTTTAGGTTTCTTATGTGTTTCTTGCAAGGATTCTAGCGCTTCGATAAACACAGAAAGTGAATTAATAATGAAGATAAATGCTGTTCAGGAACAAGTGATGGCACAAGGAAATATGACAGAAGTAGAGGAACAGGCTTTATTAAGTTTATGTAGCATTGTGTCACATGATGACGGTTTAGCAACTTATACTACTGACAATAGTATGATATTAAAGGATGTAGAAAT
>JGI24723J26617_10000950_pt1 | contig 26918 bp, 28 predicted proteins | sample Cruoilmetagenom6_FD_26617 | JGI IMG/M metagenome (IMG submission 26617)
CACTGCAGCTCGCTTGACCTGGTTTCCGACCTGGGGATGTTCGGCGCAGGCGCTGAGTGCGACAGGCAGGCGTTTTCCTATAGCGTCAACGGCAACAGCATCATCGTGCTCAAGGACAATTCTGTCTTCAGGGAGTACGAACTGGCGCCGGGAAACTACATGATCAACGGCTATCCAGCCATCTTCAATTGAGATCCCGGTTCTTGGCCATGTACTCGAAGAGCCCGAGTACATGGCTGGAAACCTCTTCGGGCCGGTTTCGCCGCGATTTGCGGACGTTGGTGCTGTATCTCAGGTCCTCGCCGCTCTCGCAGACCTCGTCGAAGGGCAATCCCTCCTCGTATCTGATGAAGCACCATCCCCTGCGATAGGGATAGGCGACGAGGATTTCCTGCTTTCCGGAATAGCCNAAACCAGNCAGGTTTCCACCCGGCGCACTGGCACACCCCGAGACGATCAATACGGCGAATAGTGCNATCCAGCGAGTCACCATGGCGAAATCTCCTTGGTGACCTTTTATTAACTTTATGGTTAACAAAACCTTAATCCGGGCGCCTGCGCGCACAGGATGATGGTGCTTTTCCCGACACGAGTGCCAGAGTTGAGCCGGACGCATGGTTGAGCTGGTTCGCTTGCAGGAAGGTTTGGCTTGCGAATTTTGTGCAGCGGCTTCAGCCGACCCGGAAGCCCAGCCTCTTGCCTGTCAGCTTGGCCAGTTGCTGCAGTCGGCCGTCGAGCCGCTCGCCGACAAAGGCTTCACAGGACTGCGGTACCTTGAGCACGATGTCGACATCGCCGTCGGAGGCGACCGCGGGCACGAACTCAAGCTGTGGAACCATGCCCGGCATCGAGGCCGAGAAGAGATAGACGACCCGCAGTATTCCGCCGAGCAGCTTGGCGTAATCGAGATATTTTTTACCGGCAATCTCCGCAAGCTCCGAAGAAATGCCATCATCGTTGAGGCCTTCGAAGCGGAAGTAATTGGCCAGCGCGATGTAGGCACGGCCGGCGTGGCTGATCCCGGTAAAGGTGCCATGGGCAATGATGTTGAGCGCCTGCGGTCCGCGGTAATCGGGATGGGCGCGCCACGATATATCAGCCAGCAGACAGGCCGACTGGCGATAGCGCGCGTCCTCCTCGCTCTCCTCGACGCCGAAGACCGGAAACATGCGGCCGGTCCAGGCGGCAAGCTCTCGAGCATGTTCAGGAGACCGGGCACGCAGGATGGCCAGCTCTCCCGCAGCTGTCAGCAATGGATCTCGCGCAGCCTCTGCGGCACCAAGCAGGGAGTAGAGATAGCCCTCGCGCACGCCCAGCGCCGAGAAACTGACCCGAGCTGCCTTCATCGTGATCAGCGTTTCCTGCAAGGCCACGGCACCATAGGGCAACAGCCCACGGCGGTTCCGTGATATCGCCTTGATGGCATTGATCTTGGACTGTTTCATCGCTGCGACTTCGCCGAGGAATTCGATCGCAGGCTTGGCGTCGATCTCGTAGGCCTGCATCATGTGCAGCGGGTAACCGGTGATCTCCATGTGCAGCTTGGCGATGTTTCGCCAAGTGCCGCCAACGGCGTAAAAGGTGCGCCCTGCCCCGCCGGTCAGCACCTGAGACTTCTTGAGCGTTTGCCGGGCGATGGTCCGCGCCTTGGAAATCGAGTTGCCCGACATTTCAGCCAGTCTCAGGCCGCCAAGCGGCAGTGTTTGCTCACCCGAATGCGTGGTCCCCTTGACATCGACGAGTTCAAGCGATCCGCCGCCCAGATCTCCGGCGATCCCGTCAGGCTTGTGATAGCCGGCGATGACGCCAAGGGCAGAGAAACGGGCCTCTTCCTCGCCGGTCAGAAGGCGGATTCGACACTCCAGAATGGCTTCCGCAGCAGCGATGAACGCCGCCCCGTTTGTGGCCTCACGGGCAGCCGCCGTGGCCAGGACATGGATTTCCGAGGCGCGCGCCTGCTCTGAGAGTGCCCGGAACCGTCTGAGCGCAGCGAGTGCGCGCTCAATGCCTGTTTCATCCATCTTTCCGGTGGCGACCAGGCCCTTGCCCAGCCCGCACAGCACCTTTTCGTTGAAAAGCACCGAAGGCGCGCGGTTGAGCCCCTCATAGATGACGAGGCGCACCGAGTTGGAGCCAATATCAATGACAGAAACGGGATGTATGCCCGGCAGCCGGCCCTGTGCTTCCGATTCCACCATGTCTAAGGCGCTCTGCGGTTAGGGCGACGCGTTCCGCCAGCGCGGAGCGAGACCAGGGACACACTCTTCAGCGCCCTTATATAGTGCATTAGTGGGAACTGAAACCCGGCAGAAACACCCCGACAGAAGTTTTCGGCAAGACCAAAGCCTGACTGCCGCCGACCTAGGAGCGCCGGACCGCTCATGCGGGCCGGCTGCACCACGTTGCAAATTTCAGACATACAAAAACGCATGCGGTTCACAGGCCACCTGGGCAGCCTGGCCGTAGAGAAGACCATGCTCACAAATCAGCGCGGGCTGCGGGATGCACGGGCCAACCGATCGGCGATCAGTTTGGGAGCGTTCGATTTCAGGGCTTCGCCTCTGCCAGAAAGGCTTGGATTGGTCATGAAATATACCTGTGCATTGAATGGCTCTTCGTCCGCGCCGGGTTCGATCCGGCGGGATGTTCCATCGGGCAATATCTCGTAACTCTGCTGATTATCAATCATGTTTCCGAGCATGATCTGCAAAAGCACCTGTTCATGCACAGTCTTGTTGATCAGCGGAACCAGGGTCTCGACGCGGCGATCGAGGTTGCGCGGCATCAGATCGGCCGAGCTGATATAAACCAGAGCTTCAGGCGACGGCAGGCCATGGCCGTTGCCGAAGCAATAGATCCGGCTGTGCTCGAGAAAACGGCCGACAATCGATTTGACGTAAATATTCTCGGAGAGTCCGGGAACCTGCGGTCTGAGACAGCAGATACCGCGAACCACAAGATCGACTTCAACCCCCGCCTGGCTGGCATTGTAGAGCGCATCGATGATTTCCGGATCGACCAGAGAATTCATCTTCATCCACACCGCCGCCGGCCGTCCCGCGTTGGCGTGTCCGATTTCCGCTTCGATATTTTCAAGGATACGGGCGCGCAGATTGAGCGGCGAGATGGAGAGCCTGTTCATGTCCTTGGGCTCGCCATAGCCGGTGATGAAATTGAAGACATGCGCGGTATCACGGGCCACGACAGGATCGCAGGTGAAGTAGGACAGGTCGGTGTAGATCTTGGCGGTAATCGGGTGATAATTGCCGGTGCCCAGGTGGCAATAGGTGATCAGCTTGCCTTCCTCGCGCCGGACAATCAGCGACATCTTGGCGTGGGTCTTGAGCTCGATGAAGCCGAAAACAACCTGAACGCCGGCGCGTTCCAGATCGCGCGCCCAGCGGATATTGGCTTCCTCATCGAAGCGGGCCTTGAGTTCGACCAGAGCGGTGACAGACTTGCCGGCTTCGGCCGCGTCGATCAATGCGCGCACGATGGGGCTGTCGTTGGAGGTGCGGTAGAGCGTCTGCTTGATGGCAAGCACATCGGGATCACGCGCGGCCTGGAACAGAAACTGCACCACCGCGTCAAAGGATTCATAGGGGTGGTGAACCACCAGGTCCTTTTCCCGGATCGCAGCAAAGGTGTCGCCGGCATGTTCGCGGATACGCTCGGGAAAACGGGCGTTGTAAGGCTCGAACTTGAGATCGTCGCGCGGCGCCTTTGTCACTTCCGACAGCGTGTTGAGCGCCAGCAGACCGGGCAGCACGGCGACGCGGTTTTCCGGCACGTTGGTCTCGTGAACCACAAACTCGCGCAGGCTTTGCGGCAGCTCCGAATCAAACTCAATGCGGATCACCGAGCCCCGGCGACGGCGCTTGAGCGCGCTTTCGAACAGCCGCACCAGATCTTCGGCCTCTTCCTCAACCTCGATATCGGAATCGCGGATGATGCGGAATGTTCCGGAGCCACGAACCTCGTATCCGGGATAGAGCGAGCCGATGAACAGGCTGACCACATCCTCGAGTGTGATGTAGCGGATGGCGCCATCGAGATCGGGCAGCCGCAGGAAGCGGTCGAGCGCGACAGGCAGGCGGATCAGCGCCGTCATCGGCTCATTGGCAGCCTTGGACGCCAGCTGCAGGCAGATGGAAAAGCCCAGATTGGGAATGAACGGAAACGGGTGCGCGGGATCAATCGACAAGGGTGTAAGAACCGGGAAGATCGATTGCAGGAACTGCTCTTCGAGCCATTCCATATCGCCTTCCACCAGCACGGACGGGCGAACGATGTAGATATTCTCGGCTGCAAGGTTCTGCTGCAGAATTGCGAGGGACGCCTGTTGTTCGAGTTGCAACCCGTCGATTTCACCGAGGATCTGGTCGAGCTGTTCGTTGGGCGACAGGCCGTCTGGCGAGCGATTGGTGATGCCTTCGCGGACCTGGCCTTCCAGACCGGCGACGCGGACCATGAAGAACTCGTCCAGATTGGCGGCCGATATCGAAAGAAACCGCACGCGCTCAAGCAGCGGATGGGCACCATTGAGGGTTTCTTCAAGCACCCGCCGATTGAACTGCAGCCAGGAAAATTCCCGGTTGATGAAGCGCTTGGGACTGGTCAGAAGCTCCTCGGGCGTGATGTCCGATGCAATCGGATCAATCCGCAGTTCACTTCCACTCACACCCTCAAGATTGTCCATTTAGCACTCCAACGCCGCGGTTCCGGGATTGACCGTCTATAGCACAAGAACGAAGGAACTATGACAGTTCAATGTCGCTCGATCCGGCCTCCATTTCGGCCAGCACTTCGGCGGCCAGGCCACGGGTGATTTTGGATCCGCGCGCCAATGCCAGCTGGTCGAGGCGGGCGACGACATGACGGGCGGCGGCGAGCGAGCGCTCCATCCTTGCGACCAGCCAGGCGATGATCCTGTCGTCGACAAACACCTGCCGGTCGGAAAACAGCTTGACCAACACCTTGGCAAGCAGTTCCTCGTCCGGCTCGGCGATTTCGACTACCGTTGCAGCTTTCAGGCGGGAAGCCAGGTCCGGCAGACTGACATGCCATGCGGCGGGCCAGAGTCTGCTGGTGATCAGAACTGCGCTGCCGTGTTCGCGGACGGCATTGATCAAGTGAAACAGGGCGGTTTCGTCAAAACCGGTGTGATCAATGTCCTCGATCAGCACTGGCCCTTGAGCCGCAGTTTCCAGCATCATCGGGTCCGGCGTGTCGAGAGCCACTTTCGTGGCACCGACGCGGTCGGCCCAAATCGAGGCCAGATGCGATTTCCCAGATCCGGTCGGGCCGGCCAGGACCACCACCGGCGAAGGCCAGTCGGGCCAGCGGTCGACGATTGCCACAGCAGCACTCAACCGGTCGGACACGATCAGATCGTCACGGCCCGAGGCGGGATCATGGTCGAATTCGAGCGGCAATTGCCGGGTGACAGGCGGTTTGCTCATCACTCACCTGCAATGTCGTCGGATGAACCGCTAAGCTGCGGAGTCGCCCGCTGGGTGCCGTGATAGAGGTCGCTGTCGAGGTAGCGCGAGATGGCAAAGCGCACCAGCACGCCAATCGAGGCCGCGGCAGGCACGGCAATCAGCATCCCGACAAAGCCGAACAGCGCGCCAAAGGCAAACAGCGCAAACATGAGCCAGACCGGATGCAGCCCAACCGATTTGCCAACCAGACGCGGCTGCAGGATGTTGCCTTCGAAGAACTGACCCAGCGCGAAGACCGCGATCACCGCACCGATCATGACAAAATCCGGCCAGAACTGGACGATCGCCACGGTCAAGGCCAGCACCAGCCCGACCATAGACCCGACATAAGGAATGAAGCTGATCAGACCGGCAAACAAACCGATCAGAAGACCGAAATTCAATCCGACAAGAGACAAGCCCACCGCATAGATTATTCCGAGGATGATGCAGACACTGCCCTGCCCGCGCACGAAGCCGGCAATTGTCGCATCAATCTGCTTGGCCAGATAACGCACCGTCTCGACATGATCGCGCGGCACCCATTTGTCGACCTTGGCCACCATGTTGTCCCAGTCGAGGAGCAGGTAGAAGGCAACAACCGGGGTAACCACGAAGAGGGCTGCGATATCGAGCAGCGCCATTCCGGAATTCCAGATTTGCTGGAAGATGGTTCCGACCAATCCCGCTCCTTCTTTCAAAAGCGCGGCAAAGCTGTCCTTGATCTGGCCCAGCTGATCGCTGACCCAGGTCGGCAAAAGGTTCGATTCCGACATCAGAAGGGACTGAAGCTGGGTGATGTAGCCGGGTATCCGGCCTCCGAGATCAGCCGCCTGGGTGACCAGGATCGGGATCACCACAACCAGCGAGATCGCAAACAGCGCAATGAAGGCGATCAGGATGGCGAGCGTCGCCATCAGCCGCGAAAACCCGCGGCGTTCGAACCAATCGGCCACGGGATCGAGGAAATAGGCCAACGCCATGCCAGCAATGAAAGGCAGCAAGATTGAGCGGAAGACCATCAGGAAGCCGATCGCCACGGCCAGGGCAAGCAGCCAGAAGAAGATTTGGCGGCGCAGCGCCGCGCGGTCTACGTAAGTGGTCATGGTCACCTCGCTTGCAAGCCCGTGTCAGCCGGCCTCAGTCTCATACTTCAATCAGCTTGTTCGGCGCCTGCCATGTGCCTCAGCCAGGTCACGAGATAGGCGCTGGCCGAAGCGATGGTCAAGCCTGCGACCGCATAGATCATCCATCCGACGATTTCGTCAAGTTCGGCAAACCCCGCCAGATCAGCCAGTACCAGCACCAGGAGAATGATCTGCAAAATGGTATTGGCCTTGGAGACCAGCAGCGGCCGCATCACGACCGGGTTGTCGAGCAGGCTGGACAGCACCACGGCGCCCATGATCATGGCATCGCGCGAAACCGCAAGGATGACCAGCCAATCAGGCAGCGCGCCGAGCCAACCGAGCATGACGAAGACGCTGACCAGCAGAAACTTGTCGGCAATCGGATCGAGCCAGGCCCCAAGTTCGGATTTTTGATTGAAATGACGCGCAATGAAGCCGTCCAGCCCGTCTGACACGCCGGCAATCAGAAAAAGGACGAAAGCCGTCGGCATCTCGTCGTTGATCATCGCAAGAATGATCAAGGGAACCATGACGAAACGGGCAATGGTGATGAAATTGGGCAGCGTCATGGGCAGCGATCGATCCTGAGTGGTTCTGATATGGCGATTGGTCGACGCTTTTCCAATCACTTTCGTTAGCCATAGCACGTTCAGGTGCGGTTTTCCCGGCGTTTGTCACGCTACTGCTCAAGCTGCGGCTTGCGGAATTGGCCGCAAAATGCCATCCCGCTGGTCATACGAAGCTGCTTTGAAACCCAGGGAGGGGAAGCCCAGATGGCTGATCCGAAAAATGGCCTCACCTATGCCCAGGCGGGCGTCGATATCGATGCCGGCAACGAGATGGTCAACCGCATCAAGCCACTGGTGCGCTCCACCCGCAGGCCCGGCGCAGATGGCGAGATCGGCGGCTTCGGCGGACTGTTCGACCTGAAGGCAGCCGGATTTAGCGATCCGGTGCTGGTCGCTGCCAATGACGGTGTCGGCACCAAGCTGAAAGTGGCGATCGAAGCCGGCATCCACGACACGGTCGGCATCGATCTGGTGGCAATGTGTGTCAACGATCTGGTTGTCCAGGGTGCGGAGCCGCTGTTCTTTCTCGACTATTTCGCCACCGGCAAGCTCGACCCGGAACAGGGTGCGTCAATTGTCTCAGGCATTGCGCAAGGTTGCCTGCAGTCGGGATGCGCTCTGATCGGCGGTGAAACAGCGGAAATGCCGGGCATGTACCGCGACGGCGATTATGATCTGGCGGGCTTTGCCGTGGGCGCTGCCGAGCGCGGGCAGTTGCTGCCGTCGGGCACGCTTGCCGAAGGTGACGTGCTTCTCGGCCTGGCTTCGTCCGGGATTCATTCCAACGGTTACTCGCTGGTGCGCCGGATCGTCGAAATGAGCGGGCTGGATTATTCTGCACCGGCACCGTTTGATGCCTCGACCAGCCTGGGTGCGGCGCTGCTCGAACCAACCCGGATCTACGTCAAATCGCTGCTTGCAGCGATTCGTGAGACCGGTGCGATCCGGGCGCTGGCGCATATCACCGGTGGCGGCTTCCCCGAAAACCTGCCGCGTGTTCTGCCTGAAGCGCTTGCGGCGGAGATTGATCTCGGTGCTATCCAGCCACCGGCAGTGTTTTCCTGGCTGGCGCAGACCGGCGGCGTGGCGGCAGAGGAAATGCTGCGCACCTTCAATTGCGGCGTCGGCATGATCGTGGTCGCAGCGCAGGACGACGTCGACCAGGTCCAGAGCGCACTTGAAGCGCAAGGTGAAAGCGTCATCCGCCTCGGCAAACTCGCCAAACGCACCGACAACGGACCCGGCGTGATCTACCAGGGAACACTGACGCTGTGAGCGACAAGCCAAAAGTTCCCGTTGCGGTGCTGATCTCCGGACGGGGATCGAACATGGGTGCGCTGATTGCCGCGTCCCTGCACGGGGACTTTCCGGCGAAGATCGTTTCGGTGATATCCGACAAGGCGAACGCCAAGGGGCTCGACCATGCCCGCGGGTTTGGCATAGAGGCGCTGGCGATCCCGCGCACTGACTATGCCAGCAAGACCGAGCATGAAGCCGCTGTCATGGCAGCACTTGATGCCTCCGGCGCCAGGATTATTGCACTTGCGGGCTATATGCGGCTGCTCTCTGGCGACTTCGTTCGCCACTATGCGGGCCGGATGATCAACATCCACCCGTCCCTGCTTCCGGCTTTTCCCGGCCTGGCGACCCACGAACGTGCGCTTGCCGCAGGCTGCCGGGTGCATGGCTGCACCGTGCATTTCGTTACCGAGGGCATGGACGAGGGCCCGATCATCGAGCAGGAAACGGTCCGCATTGAGCGTGATGACACCCCCGACACGCTTGCTGCGCGTGTGCTTGAGGCCGAGCACAGGATCTACCCGGTGGCTCTCGCGATGCTGGTGCGCGGCGAGGTCCGCATGACCAGCGATGGCCGGGCTCAATATAGCGGGTCGTAAGACACGCCGGCTGCCGCCACTGCCGCGCCCTCCCGGACAGATGACCAAGACCTGCCCCTTGCTGGGGGCTTTACCTTGACAGCGCAGCCTGCTTTTCTACCAGCGGGACAACGGCGACATCATTGACTGTTGCAAGGACGCCCGTTCCTGAACGGAGAGACCATGCCTTCGCTTTACGGACTTCTCGACAAGGCCATCAAGACCGGACGGTTGACCATGACTGATGCCAAGGGCGCGGTGCATGTGTTCGGCAGCAAGGACCCGGGGCCGGAAGCTGCGATCCGCTTCACCAGCAAGGCAGCGGAATGGAAGATCTTTCTCAATCCTGAGCTCAATGCGGCCGAAGCCTATATGGATGGCGGTCTGGTTATGGACAGCGGCAGCATCCACGATCTGATCAAGGTGTTTTACGCCAACAAGCGGCACTTCGACCTGTCACCCAGCCAGATCTTCTGGCACGGCGTTTCCCGCAAGATCCGCCGGTTTCACCAGAACAATGTGCTTTCCAGATCCCGTGCCAACGTCAAGGCGCACTACGATATCGGCGAGGATCTCTACCGTCTGTTTCTTGACCGGGACATGCAATATTCCTGCGCCTATTTTCCCGACGGTACGGCGACGATCGAAGACGCCCAGACGCTGAAAAAGCGCCACATCGCGGCCAAGCTCAATCTGAAACCCGGACAGAAAGTGCTCGATATCGGCTGCGGCTGGGGCGGACTGGCGCTGTATCTCGCCCATGTCGCCGACGTTGAAGTTCTGGGTGTGACGCTGTCGGAACGGCAATTGAGTGTCGCCCGCCGCCGTGCGGAGATCCTCGGCGTCAGCGACCGGGTCAAATTCGAGCTGATCGACTACCGCGAAGTCCAGGGCAAGTTCGACCGGATTGTCTCCGTCGGCATGCTGGAGCATGTTGGCGTGCAATACCTGGCACCCTATTTCCTGACCGTCCGCGACCGGCTGGCAGACGATGGGGTGGCGCTGATCCACTCGATCTCGTCCAAATCACCGCCCGGCGTGACCGGACCGTTCATCCGCAAATACATCTTTCCCGGCGGCTACGCACCATCCCTGTCGGAGACTGTCGAAGCCATCGAGCCAACCGGGTTGTGGCTGCTCGATTGCGAAATCTGGCGCTGTCACTACGGCTATACCTTGCAGCACTGGCGCACGCGGTTCCTCGACAACCGCGAAGCTGCGGTGAAGATCATGGGCGAGCGGTTCTGCCGGATGTGGGAACTCTATCTGTCAATTGCGGAGTGCGTGTTCCTGCAAGGCTCGAGCATTGTGTTCCAGTTGCAGATCGGCCGCGAGCGCGATGCGGTGCCGATCACGCGCGATTATATCGGAGAGGAAGAAACCCGCATTGCCGGACTGGAACCCGACTTTCTCGAGCGGGTGGTGGCCAGCGCCGCCCAGGCGCTCGACGAATAGCGTCGACGTTCCAGCAGTTTTAACCGACACTCGCCTTGTGACGGTTCAACTTGCGTCCATGCGGTGTGACTTCAATCGCTGCTGAAGCAGCTGCAAGGCTTCTTCGGGGCAGGAACAGAATGCATCCTGGGTCTTGTCCCCAGTATTCCCCTCGCAATACTCGATAATCGCATCTTCGGGGCTCAGGTCGCCTGAGAGAACGCGTTTCTCCAATTCCGAAACATCCGATTGCGCGAATGCCGGCAGGCTGATCAGACAGCCGGCCAGACGGGCCAGTGCCCAGCCCAGCTTCATTCGGGTGTGGCCATGATTGCCCGCATGGCCTTGTTCGCCATGTAAGTCAGGCCGCCCCGGCTGGCCTTGTTGAAATTGACGATGCTGGTGAAAATGTTTCGATTGTAAGGCGTTACGTTGTTTTGCAGATCCACCTCGATCACAAGCCGGGCGCCTGGAAGCGCCCCGGCCTGCATGACGTGAAGCAGACCCATCTTGGGATGGGGGCAAATTTCATAGGGCGTGCCATCAGCAGTCACGATATCGAAATGGGTGTGACCACCTTTGACATGATCTGATTCATAGCCGCGGGTTTTCTGCAAATGCGCAGCCCGTTCGAGTACGGCTGCCACGTCAAACTGCTCAGCAGAGGCCGGTGAGCACAACAACATGAACAGTACAGGGCCGCAGGTCAGCTTCCAGATCATGAGCCATCACCATCGCACAAGGAATATCAACTGCCAATTGTGTACTATGCCACACCACAGCCTAAACACAAGCATACCTGCTTGAGCTCAGTTGCGGTTCACCTGCCCGGTGGCTTCCCGCTGGCACACGGCATGCATCAAAACTTGGGGTGGGTCATCCGCGCAACAAAAAACCCGGACCACAACCGGCCCGGGTTTGACATGGCTCACAGGAACCGGAGCGAGACGTCAGGCAGGCTCGGGTGTGATGCTGAGTGTGCCGGAGGTGGCGTGCGAGTAAGGGCAAACCTTGTGGCCGCCGGCGACAAGGTCTTCTGCAACGGATTTCTCGATGCCTGGCAAGTCAACCTTGATCTTGACGTCGAGACCGAAGCCGGGGTCTTCACGCGGGCCGATGCCGACGGTCACGGTGACGGTCGCATCGTCCGGCACCTTCACCTTCTGCTGGCCGGCGTAGAACTTCAGCGCGCCGAGGAAGCAGGCGGCGTAACCGGTGGCAAACAGCTGCTCCGGGTTCACACCACCGCCGGGGCCGCCCATTTCCGTGGGAACAGCCAGATTGACATCCACTGCCCCGTCATGGGTTTTCGAGTGGCCATCGCGGCCGCCGGTTGCGGTGGCCGATGTGCTGTAGACAACTTTCGTAACCATGCTCAAATTCCTTTTCTTGCGATTTAGTCGTGCACGATATATATGGCGACAATGTAAATGATGCAAGTCATTGCAGATGCAGAACGGGCAAATAGGGTTTGGCAGACAGGAGACGACCGAAATGGCTGATGACAACTTGCCCGGCGGATTCAGCTTGCGGCCTGAATCCATGTTGTGTTTCGACATATATGCGACCCATCACGCGATCGGTCAGACCTACCAGCCGCTGCTGGCGGAGCTTGGCCTGACCTATCCGCAATATCTGGTGATGATCGTGCTGTGGGAACGCGACGGGCAGAGCGTCGGCGAACTCGGTACTCGACTTGACCTCGCTTCCTCCACCCTTACCCCGCTGATCAAGCGGATGGAAAGCCAGGGGCTGCTTGCGCGCAAACGCGATACGTCCGACGAGCGCAGGGTGCGGGTCACGCTCACCAGGGCGGGCCGTGAGCTTGAGCAAAGAGCCAGCCACGTTCCGGGCTGCGTGGCCAAGGCCTTCGGACTGTCAGTGGAGGAATTCGTTCAGTTGCACGAGATGCTGGGTAAACTCAGGGCTTCACTCAAGAGCGTGAGGGAAGCCGAGGTCGCCTAGCGCCAGTGTCAGCGGCGGGCTCTGCCGGGCGCTACCGGCGCCCGTCTCGGTCACCGCGGGTGGTGGATGCAACCGCCGGCAAGCGTCGCTTCAGCTCGGGATGAAGCGGATCTTCGTGCCTCAGGGATCGAGCGTTTCGAGCATGTTGCCGGATTCCTCGATATCCGCACCATTCGCCATCAGGCGCTCACGCAAGCCGTCCATCAAGCCGGTCTGGACCGGAAAAGCGACATCTTCCAGTCCAGACATGTCTGCGGCCGCTGCCCGGTATTGGCTCCAATGTGATGGTGATAGCGGCCATTGGAGAAGAAGGCCGCAGTTTTATTGCCAATCAGTGCCGTCATATCGAGGAAAAACCACCATTCAACGCAACTTCGTCCAGCAATACTGAACGATGAGCTCGGGCTTGGCTGAGAACAGAACGCCGCGGGCCTTTGGCGGTTTGGTCCTGATCACACCTTGCGCCCCCAACCGTACAAGCCCGAAGGTCCCGAAGCGGCTGGTTTCGGGTGCCCAAAACGGGTGTCGGGATCGCTTCGACCTGCCTAGGCATTGGCTCTCGCAACACAGGAGAGCACGATGCGACTTGACGGAAAAACAATCATCATCACCGGTGCCAGCAGTGGAATTGGGGCCGCTGCGGCGGACCTCTTTGCCCGCGAAGGCGCCAATCTGGTGCTGGGGGCACGGCGGGAGACGGAGCTGGCGTCGATCGCCGGCAAGATCGGCGAAACCGGCCGCAAGGCGAAATGGCTGGCGGGCGACATCGCTGACGGCCCCTATCACAAGGCGCTCGTCGATCTCGCAGTCTCCGAGTTCGGCGGGCTTGACGGCGCGTTCAACAATGCGGGTACGACAGGCGAGATGGGCCCGGTTCCAGATATGAAGACGGAAGCCTGGGAGACAGTCATTGCCACCAACCTGACCGGCGGCTTTCACGCCGCGCGCTACCAAGTCCCGGCGATGAAACTGCGCGGCGGCGGCTCGATCGTCTTCACCTCGTCCTTCGTTGGACATACTGTTGGCCTCCCCGGCATGGGGGCCTATGCGGCATCAAAAGCCGGCCTGATCGGTCTTGTCCAGGTTCTCGCTGCCGAGCACGGGCCGGAAGGGATCCGGGCCAACGCCTTGCTTCCCGGCGGCACAAAGACCGCGATGTCGGGAGACGATCCCGCGTTCCATGAATGGGTGAAGGGGCTTCATGCGCTCAAGCGAATGGCAGAACCTGAAGAAATCGCGCGGGCGGCACTGTTCTTGGTGTCGGAGGAGTCATCCTTCGTCACCGGCAGCGCACTGATGGCAGACGGCGGCAACTCCATCAACAAGACCTAAATCCAGGGCCTGCCGGTGTTCGCCCGGCAGGCCTTTGACTGTCAAAACAGGTTCAGACCTTCTTCACCCAGACCCGCGTATCGTGAAACGCGGCACCGCCATAGGGGGCGCAGGAATCGGCACCGGTGAGCGCGTTGATGCCCTCCCCGCCTTCGAAAGCGGAATTGGGCCAGAGGCCTTCATGGATGACCACGCCCCGGCGCTGACCGGCGTCGAGCCTGGCCGGCATGGCGAGGTCACCCCGGCTGTTTCCGAGCCGTATCTTGTCGCCTTCAGCGATCCCGAGATGCGCAGCATCGTCAGGATGGATCAGCAGTTCCGGGCGTTTTTCCTTGGCTTTCGACGATTGCGTTTCGGCGAAGGTGGAATTGAGAAACGAGCGGGAGGGTGATGTTGCCAGTCGGAACGGATGTTCCGCATCGGCACTTTCGATCAGCTCGACATGATCTGGAAACTCCGGCAACTTCTCGACCGGGCCTTGCGGCCCCATGCGTTTGGGCGGCTTGTTTGCAGCCGGCGTTCCGGTCCAGTCCGGGCGGAAGCGATACTTGCCGTCCCTGTGGCCAAAACCGGTGAGGAAATGCGCGGTTTCGAAATCCACCTGCACATCGGCCCATTTGTCAGCCTTGAAGCTGTCGAAATCACCCAGATCGCGTTTTTTCAGCATGATGTCGATATGCGCGCGTTCACTNAGTCCGAAGCCTTCGCGGTCGGCGACACCAAGGCGTTTGCCGAGTTNNTCGATCACGTAATGATTGGATCTTGGGCCTTCGGGCGGATCAACCAGTTTCGGGCCGAGCACGATGTGCTGGTGACCGCCGCCACGGTAGATATCGTCATGTTCGAGAAACATCGTCGCCGGCAGCACAACATCGGCAAGCTTCGCCGTGTCGGTCATGAATTGCTCGTGGACAGCCACGAACAGATCCTCGCGCTTGAGGCCTTCGATGACCGTTCGCTGCTCGGGCGTCACATTGGCGGGGTTGGTGTTCTGAAACAGCATGGCGGTGACAGGCGGGCCGCCATCAAGTGCTTCGGCGTCACCGGTCAGCACCCGGCCAATCTTGGATTGATCAAGCCAGCGCAGGCCGGGATCGAAATGTTTGCGGCCTTCGAGCAGCGACTTGTCGAGCCGGAACAGATCGGAATTGGAATGAAACGCGCCGCCACCTTCATACTGGTAGCTGCCAGTGCAGACTGCGAGCGAAAGCGCCGCATGCATGTTGACGGCGCCGTTGCGCTGGCGGGTGAAACCGTAGCCGAGGCGGAAAAACGTCCGTTTGGTTGTGCCGACCAGCCGGGCAAAGGCCTCTATTTCGGCGACAGGAACGCCGCAGATCGCTTCCGCCCATTCGGGCGTCCTGTCTTGCAGATGTGATTCAAGGCCTGCCGGGTCGTCGCTGTATTTGTTGAGATAATCGCGATCGGCCAGCCCTTCGCGGAACAGCACATGCATCACCGCGCAGGCAAAGGCACCATCAGTTCCCGGCTTGAGCAAAACCTTGATATCGGCCTGTTTCATTGTCGGGGTGTCATAGATGTCGATGACCACGATCTTGGCACCGCGCTGCTTGCGGGCGCGCATGGCGTGGGTCATGACATTGACCTGGGTGGAGACCGCATTGGTGCCCCAGATGACGACGCAATCGGACTTTGCCATCTCGCGCGGGTCGGAGCCACGCATGGCGCCAGTCCCCATGGCAAAGCCGGTCCAGGCCATGTTGGTGCAAAAACTGTCGAACTGGTTGGAGTAACGTTTGGCGTGCCGGAGACGGTGAATGCCGTCGCGCTGCACCAGCCCCATGGTGCCGGCATAATAATTGAGCCAGACCGTCTCGGACCCAAAGGCGGCTTCGGCCCGTTCGAACTTCTCGGCAATCAGATCAAGTGCTGCGTCAAAGCTCGCCTCTTTCCACTGTCCCTCGCCTTTCGCGCCAGACCTTATCAGCGGCTTGAGCAACCGCTCGGGATGGTGGATGCGCTCGGAATAGCGCGCCACCTTGGCGCATATGACGCCTGCTGTGTAGCTGTTGTCCGCGTCACCACGCACGCGGCCGATGCGGTTGTGCGACAACAATTCGACTTCCAGCGCGCAGGTTGACGGGCAATCATGCGGACAGGCCGAGTGGCCGATAATTGTGGCTGCTGCGGATTCGCGAGAAGCGGAATCAATGGGGGTCGCGTCGTTCATGCTTTCTCTATAAGAGAAAACGCGGCGCCGCGCCACGTTGCGCACGCGTCCATCAGATCAAATCAGGGACAGATCACGCCAGACGATGAATTACCGTCACAGCTATCATGCGGGCAATTTCGCCGATGTGCTCAAGCACGCGGTGCTGGCCCAGATCATCACCTATCTCAAGCGCAAGGATGCAGCGTTCCGGGTGATCGACACCCATGCGGGTATCGGCGTCTACAATTTGTCATCCGTCGAGGCGCAGAAGACCGGCGAATGGCGTGACGGAATCGGGCGGCTGACCAGTGCGGAACTGTCGCCTGAACTCAAGGCATTTCTGGAACCCTGGATGACGGCTGTCGCGGCACTCAACTCCGACGGCCGTGTGCTGACCTATCCCGGGTCGCCTAAGCTAGCGCGGCTGGTCATGCGCAAGCAGGACCGGTTGACGGCGATCGAGCTGCACCCGGAAGACGCCCAACAGCTCAGAGCCGCGTTTGAAGGTGATTACCAGACGCGCGTCATCGAACTCGACGGCTGGTTGTCGCTGGGCGCGCACCTGCCGCCCAAGGAAAAGCGCGGCCTGGTGCTGATCGATCCGCCTTTCGAGGCCGAGGGCGAATATGACCGGATGATCGACGGACTGGCCCGGGCCACGCGCCGGTTTCCCGGAGGCACCTACATGCTTTGGCATCCGATCAAGGCGGACAGCCCGCTTGCCGCTTTTGACAAGAAACTTATCGGTCTTGGGCGGAAAAACACGCTCACTGTGCGGCTGATGGTGCGTGACAACACGACTGCGCCGGGCCTGAATGGAACAGGCTTGGTGATCATCAATCCACCCTTCACGCTGGAGGCCGAGCTGGAACAGGTCTTGCCGGAGCTTTCAAACCTCCTGGCCCAAGCGCCAGGTGCGGAAGCCGAGGTTCGGATGCTTGTCGGCGAGCGTTGACCGGCTTTCCGGCTTGCCCAAGTGCGCCGGCACACCTTATACCGTGACTCGCATCCTGTTTGGAGGACCGGTCATGACCATGAAAAGCCTGATAATCGCAATTGCAACAACGCTCACTGTCTCGCTTTCGAGTTTTGCAAGTCCTGCCCTCGCCTTTGGTGGCAACAGTTTCCCCGCTTGCGACGCACCGCAGGTCCTGTCTCACATTCAAAACCGGTTCGTCTGGAATGACCGTCATGTGCTCAAACGCGGCTTGGCGATAGAGACCATCGAACGTGTCCACCGCAACCGCAGCGCCTACGGCACCGAATACTGGTCTATTCCGCGGCTCTACTGCCACGGCACCGCCTATATGAACGACGGCCACAAACGCCAGATCTGGTGGCTGATCGAGGGCGGTCAGGGCTTTGCCGGACTCGGCGACAATCTCGAATACTGCGTCTCCGGGCTCGACCCGCTCAAGGTTCACGGCGCCTGGTGCAGATCGGTTCGCTGACCGGGTGATGAGGAAATCGAAGCTTCTGAGAGTTCTGCTGGCCTTGCCGGTGCTGGCGCTGACGGCAGCCTGTTCCGATGAGAGCACGCCGCGCGCGCAGGCCGAGACGCATCAGACGGTTACCGCCACCACCGACGTGCCGCTGGGCTCCGGCTTTGATTTCTATGTGCTGGCCTTGTCCTGGTCGCCGGCCTATTGCCTTGTCGAAGGCGACCGCGCCAACCAGCAACAGTGCGCCGAAGATCGCGATCTCGGTTTCGTCGTGCACGGCCTCTGGCCGCAACATGAAACAGGCTATCCTGAGTTCTGTCCGTCCCGCGAACCTGACCGCGTGCCTTCGCAACTGGGCCGGAGTTACCTCGACATCGTGCCAACCATGGGGCTTATCGGTCATCAATGGCGCAAACACGGATCATGTTCTGGGCTTTCGCAAGCGGATTATCTCAAAGCCGTGAGAGCAGCACGTGAGCGCATAAATGTGCCGGACGCTTTCGCGCTTGAGCGGCTGCCGGCTGAAATCGACGCCTTTGAAGCCGAAAATGCCTTCATCGCCGCCAATCCGGGCATGGAACGGGACGGAATTGCGGTGCAGTGCGAACGCGGATTGTTGCGCGAAGTGCGAATCTGCATGACACCGTCACTTGAATACCGCAGCTGTGGCGAGATTGACCGGCGCGGCTGCAAGATCAAGGATCTCAACGTTCCCGAGCCGGGCTGAACGCTGCAGGCTGTTTTCACGACAGGAAAAGACCCCATGATGAAAATTCTCTATTCGCCCGCCTCCCCCTATTCGGCCAAGGTCCGGATGGCGGCAAAGTTCGCCGGTCTCGAGGCGGAAGCCGTGCTGACCGACACAAATGCTGCACCGGCGGAACTGATCGACAACAATCCGCTGGGCAAGATCCCGACGCTGATTACCGATGAAGGCCAGTCGATCTTCGACAGCCGCGCCATCATGCAGTTTATCGACCGGGCCGGCGGCAAGCGGGTCTACCCGCGCAATGCGGCCAAGCGCACCGATGCGGAAGTCATGGAAGCGCTCGGCGACGGCATTTGCGATTGCCTGCTTGCCATCATGTATGAGCGCCGCTTCCGGCCTGCAGAGATCGTTCACCAGGAATGGATCGACAAGCAGTGGACAAAGGCAACCCGTGCGCTTGATCATCTCGAAGCCAATCTGCCCCGCATCACCAAGGCGCCGAATGGCGGGCATTTTGCCATCGCCGCGCTGCTTGGCTACCTCACGCTTCGGTTCCCCGGCCAATGGGAGCGCGGACGCCCTAAGCTCAAGCGCTGGGGCACGAAATTTGCCACCAGCTTTCCCGAACTTGACGCCATGCTGCCCAAAGCGTGAGCCAGCGTCCGGATAAAGAAACAGGCATGGCTCATGTCTTTGCCGCCGCCCGCTACTCGCTGGGCGGCGTCAGACGGTTGTTGGGCGAAACCGCGTTTCGGCACGAGATCGTGGCTTTTGTGCTGATCACCGGGTTGTTCGGCTACTCCGGGGCGCCGCCTTGGGCCTATGTCGGCGCGACGATGCTGTTCTTGCTGACCGTCTCGATCGAGGCCTTGAACACCGCGGTGGAAGAGATCACCGATCATGCCTCACCGGCCTATTCCGAGATGGCCAAACATGCCAAGGATCTTGGATCTTTCGCCGTGTTCTGTCTGTTGCTGGCCAACGGAATCTGGGCGGCTTATGTGCTGGCAACGCTGTGGCTGCCGCTTGACGGATGACGGCAGAGTCAGGCCAGCGTGCTGATGCGCGGTTGTGATGGCTTGATCCGCTGCCGTTCGAGATCCTCAACCATGTCTTCCGCAAGAGCAGTGATCTCGGTTTGCGCCATGCCGCGATGCAACTCAATTCTCAACGCATTGACATTGGACTGATAGCGCCGCGCCAGCCGTCCGGAATCGAGCTCCGGTGGCAGTTCGCCGATCTCTTTGGCGCGCTCGAATGCGGCGGCGAAATCCGCCTGGATCGCCTCAAGATAGGTATTGGCCTGGGCGGCGATCTCCATATCTGTTGTCACCGTGTCGATGAGCGTCTTGGTCAGCATGCAGGCACGCCCCTGAGGCTCTTCCGAGCGTGACCTTGCAAGTTGCCGAAGATATTCCGACAGCGCAACAAGCGGCGATGGCGCATCGGCCACCGCCAATGCGAACGCCTTTCGCGAGCTGTCAAAATAGCGTTCGAGTGCGGCCAGATATAGTGCCTGCTTGCTCGAGAACGCAGCATAGATGCTGCCTGGCTTCATGGCGAGCGCGGCTTCAAGGTCCTTGAGCGACGTCGCATGATACCCCTTCGTCCAGAACAGGTTCACGGCCGCGTCCAGCGCGGCGTCTCGGTCATATGGTCGGGCGCGTGTCATCTTGATTTTATCAATAGGCCAGAAATCCCGCTTTGTCCCGCGCTACGCCACATCCCGTGAATCACGTTTGAGTGATCACTCAAACCTCCTATTGAGTGATCACTCAAAATAAACATATACACACAGTGCCCGATACGGGCCGTTATTCTCATTTCAGGAGACCACCACCTTGACCGATTTCCCACTGCACGACGAAACCACCGCCCCGGAAGACAGCAAAGCGATGCTCGCTGAATCGAAGAAGCAGAACGGCATGATACCCGGCCTTCACGGCACCATGGCGGAAGCACCCGGGCTTCTCGCCGGCTACCGGTATGTCCATGAACAGTTTCTCGCCTCGAGTTTCGACAAGGATGAACTGACCGTTGTCTGGCAGAGCGTCAATGTCGAGCACGCCTGCCATTACTGTGTCCCTGCGCACACTGCCATTGCCAAGGGCATGAAGGTTGACGACGCGATCACCGACGCCTTGCGCAATGAAACCGCACTGCCCAACGCCCGCCTGGAGGCGCTCCGCAGCTTCACCCTGAACGTTGTGCGCAACCGCGGCAATGTCGACGAAGCAGCGGTTCAGGCGTTTCTCGATGCCGGCTTTACCAAGCGCCATATTCTTGAAGTTGTTCTGGGCGTCGCGCAGAAGGTAATGTCGAACTACACCAACCATCTGGCACAGACACCGGTCGATGCACCGTTCCAGAAATTTGATTGGCAGAAAGCTGCCTGATTCATATGCGCGGGTTCGGACTGCTCCGGACCCGCGCAAATGTCCTTGCGGAACCACATCACGGGGTACCGGCCAAATTCCAACCGGCGGCGGCCCTTGCGCGCGCTGGTAATTTCCGGCACCCGCATTACCTGTGTGACAAGGCATTGCTTGAAAAACACCTGATCGGAGCCACCATGACTGACCAAACCCAACCGCTGCGGATCGACATCGTTTCGGACGTTGTCTGTCCTTGGTGCATCGTCGGCTACTCCCAGCTCAAGCAGGCGCTTGAGACGACCGGCACCGCGCACGAGATCCACTGGCACCCATTCGAGCTCAACCCGGAAATGGGCCCCGAAGGCCAGAACATGGGCGAGCACATCACCGAAAAATATGGCAGCACCCGCGAACAGTCGCTCGCCAACCGCGCGCAATTGACCAATCTCGGCGCCGGGTTGGGGTTCGACTTCAACTTCACCGACGAGATGCGGATGCACAACACGTTCAACGCGCATCAGCTGATCCATTGGGCCAACATGCAGGACCTTGGCAATGCGCTGGAACAGGCTCTGTTTTCGGCGCATTTCACGCATCAGCGCGACCTGTCGGACATCGACGTTCTGGCAGATATCGCCACGGAGGTTGGCCTTGATGCCACCGAAGCAAAAGCGGTGCTCGAGGACCAGCGCTATGCTGAAGACGTGCGCAAGATCGAAAGCTTCTGGGTGCAGCAGGGCATTCGCGGCGTGCCGGCGATCGTGTTTGATCGCAAGCATCTGGTCACCGGAGCGCAAGGCGCCGAGAATTACACAAGCATCCTGAAGCAGCTTACCGGCGCCGACGCCTGACGCGCTTCACGTTTCCTGCCAGGCTGACCACAGCAAACAAAAAGCCCGGACGATTGCTCGTCCGGGCTTTTCGCATTCCAGGGTTCTGATGGATCAGAACTTCATGCCGATACCGACGCGAACCGAGTGGTCNTCGAAGCCCGACGACACGTTGGTGCCACCGAGGTTGTAGGTCTTNGACTGATAGTCGGTGTAGCGATACTCGAGACGGGTGGTGATGTTTTCCGTCAAGAATGCTTCGGCGCCTGCGCCGGCGGTCCAACCAACATGCGTGTTGTTGTCTGAACCAGCCGCATTGGTCAGCTCAGCTCTGGTGGCTGCAATACCGCCGGTCGCGTAGACCATGAACGGGTTGACGTCCATACCGATGCGGGCACGGAGCGAGCCGTTGAAGCCCTGCTCGCCGGTCAAGCCGCCAGCAGAGAAATCGGCGCCGGAGTAACCGATATCGCCTTCCAGACCATAGACGATGTTGTCAGACTGCCAGTTGTAGCCGCCATAGACACCACCACCGAAACCATTGGCGTCCTGAGCGGGAACGGCGTCGAACTCGCCCCACTTGTACTCGCCATAACCACCGAGATAACCGCCGGACCACAGGTATGCCTGCGGTGCAACTTCAGCCATAGGCGGCTCAGGTGGCTGTTCGATGATAGCGTCCGCGGCCAGCACGGGGGCGGCGAGCGACACGGAAGCGGCTGCTGCCAGCAGTGCCAGTTTACGAATACGCATTTTATTCTCCTTGTTTAGACTGACCCGATACAAACAGCGGGCCTTAAACTCCGGGGCATTGGGATGCATGCCTTCCGACGAGGTACAAGATGGAGATCGAATGCGGCGGCGTAGCGCCGAGAATGTGAAGACTCCGCGGCAGAAAAAGGGCAGACAGAGCTGTTGCTTAAGGGCAACATTTTTGCCCTTGCTCCGGCCTTGCATCCATTGCGATTGGGCAACCAGGGCCTATATGAAGGCTAACCGAGTGAAACCGCGAGCGTTGATTCCACAGCATGTTGAGCATTTTGACCCTGATCGCGGGCTTGGTTGTCCTTGTCCTTGCCGGTGACTATCTGGTCCGAGGCGCTGTGGCCCTTGCCGAGAAGCTGTCAATCGACCCGCTGATCATCGGTTTGACAATTGTGGCGTTCGGGACTTCGGCACCGGAATTGTTCGTCTCTTTGCAGGCTGCTTTTGATAATGTGTCCGGAATCGCCGTCGGCAACATCGTCGGCTCCAACATCGCAAACGTACTTCTGGTGCTCGGCGCGCCGGCCATGCTGATGACTGTGAGTTGCCGCGAGAACGGGCTTGCGTCTTCGCTGGCGGTCATGATCGTGATGACCGTCACACTGATGGTAATGATGTGGTTCGGACCGTTGAGCCGGCTCGACGGTGCAATCCTGCTGGTGATGATCGCCACCTACCTGGGATGGCAGATCAAGGCAGCGCGTGAATGCGACATGATGGCGGTTCCGGACTACCATGACGAGGTGGCCGATCTGCCGCAGCAAGGCTGGAAGACCGCCCTGTTCATTGGCGGTGGAATGATCGGACTTCCGATCGGAGCGTGGCTGACGGTTGACGGCGCCTCCCACATTGCGCGCATGCTCGGCGCCACGGAAACCGTGATCGGCCTGACAATTGTGGCGATCGGCACCTCGTTGCCGGAACTCGTGACCTCGGTGATGGCAGCCTGGCGCAAATCAGGCGCGGTGGCGATTGGCAATGTGGTCGGCTCCAACATTTTCAATATTGGCCTGATTCTTGGCGGCACCTCGGTCATTCTGCCGCTGCAGGTAGATCCGCGGATTGTTTCCATCGATATGTGGGTGATGCTGACCGTCAGCCTGCTGGTCGTGGCGCTGGCGCACTGGAATGTGCCGATCAAAAAGCTTGGCGGCGTGGCTATGCTTGTGGCATTCGCGGCCTATATCCTCTCGGTATTCTGAATTTGAAAGTGCCGTACAGACGCGGCGACAGAAACCGGGAACCAGCATGACATCTTCCAAGGGAACAGTTCTTGTCACTGGCGCCGCGCGCCGCATCGGCAAGGCCATTGCACTGGATCTGGCTGCACGCGGCTACCGGATCGCCATTCATGCCAACAGTAGCGGTCAGGAAGCCGAAGCCGTGGCGGATTTCATCCGCGATGCCGGCGGTGTGGCGGAGGTGTTTCTGGCCGATCTTTCGGACGGCAAGGCGACACGTGCACTGCACAACGAGGTGACCGGAAAATTGGGCGCGCCCGACATCATCGTCAACAATGCGTCCGTGTTCGAAGATGATAATGTCCGTGACTTTGACGAAGACAAGTTCGACAGAAACTTCGCCATCCACGTTAAAGCTCCGGCCATTCTGGCGGAAGCGATGGCCGCGAACCTGACGGACGAGCGCGACGGTCTGATCATCAACATCATCGACCAGCGCGTGTGGAAGCTGACGCCGCGTTTCTTTTCCTACACTCTGTCAAAAGCGGCGCTGTGGACGGCGACCCAGACCATGGCCCAGGCACTGGCCCCGCGCATCCGGGTCAACGCCATAGGCCCCGGCCCGACTCTTGCCAACGAGCGGCAGAAGGACGAAGAATTTGCCAAGCAGACAGAGGCGGTACCGTTGCAGCGTGGCCCTGAACTGGCCGAATTCGGCGCCACCATCCGCTATCTGCACGAAGCCCGCTCGGTGACCGGCCAGATGATCGCGCTCGACGGCGGCCAGCATCTGGCCTGGGAAACACCGGACGTGGTCGGCATCGGCGAATAGGCTGTCTGCGCTTGATAAACCGCGCTGCTGACTCCAGATGACAGGGTGTTGTGCACACACTCTCTTGCCCGCAGCGCGCGGGAAGTTGATAAGATCGCCGAATGACTCGCAAGCCTGACGTTCCCTCCCCCAAGCCATCAAAAGCCGCGGCGAAAGTCGACGGTGGCGTGATCTATGCGGAAACCGACAGTGACGAGGACGAGCAGGCGGAGATCGAGGCTCCTCTCCCCGTCGACGTGGCGTCTGTCGCGGGCATGGAATGGAACGAAAGCCCCGGCCTCACAAAAGGTCTGAAAGGCGCGGAGGTCATCCAGGCCTTCGTCAAGCATCTGCCCAATCAGCCCGGCGTGTACCGGATGATGAACGAGGCCGGCGATGTGCTTTACGTCGGCAAGGCGCGCAGCCTGAAAAAGCGGGTGACCAATTACGCGCAAGGCCGCGGCCATTCCAACCGCATCACAAGGATGATCGCGCAGACCACGAACATGGAGTTCGTTACCACGCGCACCGAAACCGAGGCGCTGCTGCTTGAAGCCAATCTGATCAAGCGGCTGAAGCCACGTTTCAACGTGCTGATGCGCGACGACAAGTCGTTCCCCTACATCCTGATCACCGGCAATCACGAGGCTCCGGCGATCCTGAAGCATCGCGGCGCGCGATCGCGGAAAGGGTCCTATTTCGGCCCCTTTGCCTCCGCCGGTGCTGTCGGAAGAACGATCAACGCGCTGCAGCGGGCGTTCCTGCTCAGAACCTGCACCGACAGCGTCTACGAGAGCCGCACGCGACCCTGCCTGCTCTACCAGATCAAGCGCTGCTCAGGTCCCTGCACCGGCGAAATCAGCGCTGACGGTTATGCCGAACTGGTTGGCGAGGCCAAGGATTTTCTTTCCGGGCGCAGCCAGGCGGTGAAAACCCAGATGGCGACGGCAATGCAGGCGGCCTCGGATGATCTCGATTTCGAGCGTGCGGCGATCTACCGAGACCGGCTGTCGGCGCTCAGCCATGTGCAGAGCCATCAGGGCATCAATCCCCAGACGGTGGAAGAAGCAGACGTGTTCGCCATTCATCATGATGCGGGCATGGCCTGCATCCAGGTGTTCTTCTTCCGCACCGGGCAGAACTGGGGCAACCGTGCCTACTTCCCCAAGGCCGACCCGTCGCTGGCGCCGGGCGAGATTCTTGGCGCTTTTATCGGCCAGTTCTATGACGACAAGCCGACACCGCGGATGATCCTGATCTCGGAAGACTTCGAGGACCGGGCGTTGCTTGAGGAAGCGCTGAGCGTGCGCATGGATCGAAAGACATCGATCAACGTGCCGCAACGCGGAGAAAAACGCGAACTGGTTGATCAGGTGCTCAACAATGCGCGCGAAGCCCATGGCCGCAACCTGGCGGAAACCGCCTCGCAGACGCGGCTGCTCAAGGGCCTGGCCGAAACCTTCGGCCTGTCGCACCCGCCACGCCGTATCGAGGTCTACGACAACTCGCACATCATGGGCACCAACGCCGTGGGCGGCATGATCGTCGCCGGGGCGGAAGGCTTTGCCAAAAACCAGTACCGAAAGTTCAACATCAAATCGACCGACATCACTCCGGGCGACGATTTCGGCATGATGCGCGAAGTCATGCAACGGCGGTTCTCGCGGCTGATCAAGGAGCATGGCGATGCCGGACCAACCCCGCCTGAGAATGCTGACGATCCCGATGCGGTGGCGCAGACAGGCATGCCGGCCTGGCCGGACCTGGTACTGATTGATGGCGGCAAGGGGCAGATGAGCGCCGTGCGTGCGATTCTCGAGGAACTCGGGATTGCCGACAAGATCACTGCCATCGGCGTTGCCAAGGGCATGGACCGTGAAGCCGGGCGCGAGCGTTTTTTCGTGCAGGGCAAACCGGATTTCACCCTGCCGCCGCGCGATCCGGTGCTGTATTTTGTCCAGCGGCTGCGCGACGAGGCCCACCGCTTTGCCATCGGCACCCACCGGGCACGGCGCAAGAAGGACATGATCGCCAATCCACTGGATGAGATCGCCGGGATCGGGCCCACGCGCAAGCGAGCGCTGCTGCATCATTTCGGAACCGCCAAGGCGGTGTCGCGTGCCGGCGTTGATGACCTGGTTGCCGTCGAGGGAATTTCACGCGCGGTTGCCGAGCTGGTCTACAATCATTTCCACGAGGATAACCGCTGAACAGATCCCGCGGGCGACATGAAACTGCGGCATTCGCGCGCTAATACGCGGCTTGGCGGTTGACCTTTCGGCTTCGCCGCGCGCATCTTGCGCAAAATCCTGAAACGGATGGGGTGCCCCATGGCGTCACGCGCGCTTAACATACCGAATATGCTCACCTATGGACGGATTCTGGCCGTCCCGCTGATCGTGCTGTGCTTCTTTATCGAGGGGCGGCTGCACGGGTCGGATTTCGCCCGCTGGAGCGCGCTGCTGATCTTTGTCATCGCATCTGTCACCGATTTCTTTGACGGCTATCTCGCCCGCATCTGGGACCAGACATCAAATATCGGCCGGATGCTGGATCCGATCGCCGACAAGTTGCTGGTCTCGGCAATCCTGTTGCTGATTGCCGCAGACGGCACCATTGCCGGCTGGTCGATCTGGGCCGCGATCATCATCCTGTGTCGGGAAATACTTGTATCGGGTCTGCGCGAATATCTCGCAGCGCTGAAGGTCTCGGTGCCGGTGACCTGGATCGCCAAATGGAAGACCACATTGCAGATGGTGGCATTGGGCTTTCTGCTGGCGGGGCCTGCCGGCGACAAGGTGCTGCCTTACACGACCGAAATTGGCATCGGGTTGCTGTGGAT
>JGI24723J26617_10000953_pt1 | contig 26894 bp, 24 predicted proteins | sample Cruoilmetagenom6_FD_26617 | JGI IMG/M metagenome (IMG submission 26617)
TTCTTCGCTCATGGACAAGTGGATGGATTAAGCCTTCGAGTCTGCGCCGTTCGTAAGGTTGCTCGAAGACAATCTCTGCGATTTTCGAACGATCAATCGTCTTGTCATCGCTGAGGACCTCTTTTCCCCACCATTCGCTGAGTTGTCGGATAACCTTCGCTTCGCTCAATATCTCACGAACGCTGACATCAGAATCTGAAATAACGCATCCGAGTTCTTCGAATACCTTTGAGACGGTAGATTTTCCAGCGCCGATACCGCCGACGATTCCGATCACAGGTGTCACTTGCTTCCCCTCTCCATGAATGGACATCCGATCCACTTGTGCTCGAATCGTATCAAGAACTTGCTGAGGATGCTCGACTCCTCTCCAGATCAGATCAACTGATCCTGTCCCGGCGGAAGTGATTCCGAGTGATCCGATCCCAAAGAGTCGCTCAGCAAACGGACGCACCATCACAATGTGTTGTACTCGTCTTAATGGAATATCGGTTGTCACTGTTCGGAGTACTCCGAACTTCGCAACGATCCGAGAATCTGTCAGGATGTGCCTGCGTGCGGACCAATCTACCAAACCCAAAATAAATCTTGCTGCAACAATTAACAACGCGCCGTTTGCCGATTTCATCAGAATCGGTTTGTTCAAGGACATTCCGAACCATCTCATAGTCCCCCATGCGATGAGTCCGATGAGGATCCATCTCCACATCTGAGTAAACACAAAGACAATGTGAGGCCGATCGTCAATCAACACTCGCTCTGCGTTGTTGACGACGCTAAATCCGTCAGATTGTCCTTGGGTTGAAAATTTCTGGATCGACATTGGTTCGATTCTATCAGCTTCAAGTACCTATCNGGAAGGAATTGCTGATTGATCAAGCACCGCGATTTGCGGATAATTTCTGTAGTACCCATTGTAATCGAGCCCATATCCAACGACAAACTCGTCTGGGATCTCAAACCCAACATAATCGACATGTACATCGACTGTGCGATCTGTCTGCTTGTCGAGCATCACACCCAGACGAAGCGAAGCTGGATTCTGCTTCTCGATCATCTCTTTGACTAACGCGAGGGTTTGTCCAGAATCGAGGATGTCATCGAGAACGATGATGTGTTTGCCTCCCAGATTGTCTGGGAGTTCCGTTGCGAAATGAGCACCCTTGGAACGAACCGACTCTCCAGGATAGCTTGACACTGCGACCAATCCCAAAGACAGTTTCATCGGAAGCTCTCGAACAAGATCCGCAACAAAGATCATCGCGCCTGTCATGATCGGAACAATAATTACATTGTCCTCATCGAGAGGGGTTTGGCCGTCCTTCGCAAGATCTTCTTGGAGATCACGAACAATCTCTTTGGCCATCGCTTGGACACGATCGGCAATTTGCTCACGGCTAACAAGTATGCGTTCGATTTCTGGAAACATGTATATACAGTAGGCCACGAACATCAAAAGACTCTAACCATTCTCTTCACAGTGGAACCAAGCAGCCAAGGTTCGCTCTGCAGCGACCATTTTAGGCTGAGAGCTCAAGATTCAAACTGGTATTATTCACGCTTGACACAACTCAGATCATCCATTCGAAAAGGGGCAAATCCAAATTTCTCATNTCTCTGCATTGCCAAAATACCATATGCTGTATGTTTATATCGCTCGATACCAAATCTGTGGAACAGGATTATCATCATGTTACAACTTACTCTCCGACCCCTCGCCGCTTTCACCTTGTCCGTCTTTGGTGCTTTGACCGCCCCAGCTTTAGGACAGGTGATTATCGAGGACTTCAAGGTATTGCCCAACGACGGAGAGTCGCAGGACAGGTTCGGTCATTCCATTGCCATTGACAATGGCATTATGGCCGTGGGATCAAGATTTGCAGATGAGAGCGGCCCTAGCTCTGGTTCAGCCTATCTGTTTAATGCCATGACCGGGGCCCAGATAATCGAACTTATACCTGATGACGGATTCAGTGGTCAATACTTCGGNNTCTCAGTNGCTATTGACNACGGAGTTGTGGCCGTCGGGGCGTGGAATGACATGGACAACGGCCTTGAATCGGGCGCAGCCTACCTGTTCGATGCCTCCTCGGGGGTTCAGATCGCCAAACTCCTCCCCGACGACGGAGAAGCTTATGACAGGTTCGGCCAATCCATCGCTATCGGCGACGGCCTTGTGGTTGTCGGGGCACAATTTGACGATGACAATGGCGACGATTCTGGTTCNGCCTATGTGTTTANCGCCTCCTCAGGCGGNCAACTTGCAAAACTACTCCCCGACGACGGAGAGGCCGGTGACAACTTCGGCAACTCCGTCGGCATCAGCAACGGCGCCGCAGTCGTCGGGGCATATCGCAATGACGANAACGGCTTAGGCTCAGGCTCGGCCTATCTCTTTGACGCCTCGGGAGGCACACAGATCGCCAAATTGCTTGCCGACGATGCGACTGAGGGTGATGAGTTCGGTTTCTCAGTTGCCATCGACGACGGCATCGTGGTCGTGGGAGCATGGGAGGACAACGACAACGGCTTCGAAGCTGGCTCGGCCTACCTTTTCGTTGCCCCTTCTGGCTCCCAAATCACCAAACTCCTCCCCAATGACGGAGCATCGCAGGATAAGTTCGGTGTAACCGTTGCCATTGACAACGGTTTCGTGGCGGTAGGAGCATGGAATGACAACGACTCTGGTCCAGATGCGGGTTCGGCCTATGTGTTCGATACTTCTACCAACACGCAAATTGTCAAGCTNCTTGCCAGCGATGGAGACGGAGGAGANCTCTTTTCNAGTGCCATCGCCATCAGCAATGATCTCGTAGCCGTCGGAGCAATGCTTAATGATGACAATGGTTCAAGCTCTGGCTCGGCGTATGTGTTCACAGCTCCCATTCCAGAATGCCTCGCGGATCTCACTGACGACGGCATCCTCAACTTCTTCGATATCTCCACATTCCTAAATGCGTTCAACGCACAAAATCCGACTGCCGACTTCACCAACGACGGCATCTACAACTTCTTCGATGTCAGTGCATTCTTACAAGCATTTGCNGCGGGTTGNCCGTAAGTTCATGTGTAAATCACCATATCAATAAAAACGCCCATTTCCGACATGGGCGTTTTTCTATAATGAAACTTCTTATAAGCTAAATTTGTTCATTTAAATCAATCTGGACTCTATATATGTTGTANGAACGACTCAAACACCCTATTCTGGGGGCAACGAATCGCCGATTGNCCATGCTGTCACCAATCCAAACATTCTGGGGAACCATTTATTATGCTGCAACTATCCTATCGCCGCCTCAAACTGGCCGCTATCGCACTCTGCGTCATTCAAGCTCTACCTGCATCAGCACAAACTTTCAACGAAGATGCCAAACTCCTCGCCAATGACGCATCGGCGAATGCCGAGTTCGGTCATTCCATCGCGGTCTCGGGCAACACGATCATTATCGGGGCACCTCGCGTGGGCCAAGGCACCGGCGCGGCCTACCTCTTCGATCGAGAGACCGGGCTTCAACTCGCAAAGCTCACCGCAGACGATGGGGAGCAATCTGACTTCTTCGGCTGGGCAGTCGCGATCTCCGGTACAACCGCCATCGTCGCGGCTCCTCAAGATAATGATTTAGACGGATACGGCGGATCGGTCTACATCTTTAACACAGAAACCGGGCTTCAAACCGGAAAATTAAACGCTGACGTTGGAACACGCGGCGAAAGGTTCGGAACCTCCGTCGCGATCTCTGGAACGACGGCCATCATCGGGGCTAATTTTGCCGAAAACTCATCAGAAAGCTATTCCGGCGCAGTCTACTTGTTTGATACAGAGACCGGACATCAAACTGCACAAATATTGCCACCAGAACCTGAGCCGTATATGTATTTTGGCTCGTCCGTCGCAATCTCGGAAACGACGGCTGTCATAGGGGCCACTGAATTTCAAATTGGAACTGGCGAAGTTTACGTATTCGATCTAGAGACCGGGCTCTTTACTGCAACGTTTACTGGGACACAGGGGGGCGGAGAATTTTTTGCTGGTGAAGGACTCGGTATGTCTGTTGCGATCTTGGGCACAACCGCTATCGTCGGGTCTCCTCGTTATTTTGATAGCGTGAGTGGTACACAGTCCGGGACGGCCTATATATACGACACCGAGACAGGGCTTCAAACCGGACAACTGTTTCCATCAGATCAGAGAAACGAGATGTTGTTCGGCCAATCCGTAATGATCTCGGGCTCAACCGTCGTCGTTGGAGCCAGTGGTCTCAACAGCAGAACCGGAGCGGCCTACCTCTTCGATTCAGAGACCGGACTGCAAACCGCAAAGCTCGTCGCCTACGACAGAGCACTGACAGACGATTTCGGAAACAATGTCACGATGTCAGGCTCGACCGCCATCGTCGGGGCTAGCTTCAATGATGATCACGGATCCCAAACAGGCTCAGTCTACTTGTTTGATTTCGCACCCAAGATCCAGCATCAGCCGCTCGGTTTGGTTGTCTCCGATGGCGACAGCGCCGAGTTCAATGTTACACTTGCTGATGAAACCGGAACTGATTTCTTGTGGCGACGGAACGGAATCGATCTTGTCGACGAGGACAACATCAACGGCACCAAGAGTTCATCACTCCAGATCGTTGCCTCAGAAGGCAACGAAGCGTATTACGATTGCGTCATCACTAACAGATACGGCCTCACACTGACCCATCCAATCGTGCTCGGTATAATTCCAGACCCCAACGCGTGTCAAATCGATCTCAACGACGACGGCGAACTCAACTTCTTCGATGTTAGCGTATTCTTGCAGCTCTTCTCAGCGGGTTGCCCTTAAACCAAACACGCGCATCACCATCAATAAAAAACGCCCATGTCAAACATGGGCGTTTTTCAATAGCTATTCCATACTCAACCTGTTCAGAGTGCTCCTGACTGGCGCGCCTCTGAATATCGAACCAATGACGCCTCGATGATCTCGTGAGCTAGTTCAGCAGGCTGGATCTCATCGACCTCGACTTGCTTGCCTTCGAGTTGCTTGTAATCCTCGAAGAATCGCTTGAGCATCTTGAAAGTGTGCTTTGGAAAGTTTTTTATCGTTTGGTATTCTTCAAACTCAGAGTCATTGATGAGCACTGAGATGATCTTATGGTCAGGTTGACCATCATCGATCATCGTCATGACTCCGATCGCACGAGCTTCACAGATGCACATCGTCGGAACCTTCTCAGCACAGAACACGAGCACATCCAACGGATCATCGTCCTCAGCAAGAGTCTGTGGGATAAACCCATAATTCGCAGGATAGTAGACGGCGCTAGAGAGGACCCGATCGAGTCGGAGCATCCCTGTCTGTTTGTCGAGCTCATATTTATTACTTGACCCCTTTGGGATCTCGATTATTGAGCGAAAATGGGAAGGAAGAGCGAGCTCTTGCATACCGGGTCGAACATCGTGCCAAGGGTGTATCATGCCCGAGCATAGCCTCGGATTTCGTGACATCCAGCGAGATGATTGAGCTTCATCAATGATTACCCTTTCGCCGACAAAGTTTCATAGTCGGCATATCCTATAACCATGCTCACACTCGATTTTGCCAACTGTCTTTCTTCCCGCGTCGGCCCTCACGGGCTCGATCCTGCTCGCGTTCATGCTGATGGACCGCTCGCAAAGGGCATCGCTCAGCTTACCCAATCGCTCGGCGAGACGAGAGGTACAGGATGGGAACGATGGCGAGAACTTGCAAACGAACCGATGCGAAGCGCCCATCTCAACTCGGTCCATGCAATCGCAAACGAAAGCGAAGGCCGATTCGATAACATCGTTGTTCTGGGAATCGGAGGCTCAGCTCTAGGCAACATCGCAATTCAATCCGCGCTCAACGAACCAACATACAACCTGCTCTCTAAGGCAGATCGACCTGGTCCCAGATTGTTCGTTGTCGACAATGTTGATCCATCGAACCTCAGCTCGATCTTGAAGATCTGCGATCCAAAGACAACGCTGTTCAATGTCATCTCGAAATCTGGAGAGACTGCAGAGACTGCATCCCAGTTCATGATTATCCGAAAAGTGCTTGAGCAAGCAGTCGGATCAAGATGGGCAGATCATGTCATCGCAATCACGGATCCAGCGCAAGGCACAATGCGATCAATTTGCGATCAAGCAGGAATCACAACTCTACCGGTNCCTGAGGGAGTTGGAGGCCGATTCAGCGTTTTGTCTCCAGTTGGACTTTTCTCCGCCGCGATGTGCGGGATCGATATCGATGCAATGCTCGACGGCGCCAAAGCAATGGACGAACGCTGTTCCAACGAGGATCTCTCGCAGAACCCTGGCGCGATGCTCGCGTTGCTCCTTGTTGAACTCGGAACACGAAAAGGAAAACCGAACCATGTCTTGATGCCATATGCAAACTCGCTCAAACTCCTCGGAGACTGGTACTCTCAGCTCTGGGCAGAATCACTAGGCAAGAAGTTCGACAAAGAAGGCGAAACCGTCTTCACAGGATTTACTCCAATCTCCGCACTGGGCACTACTGATCAGCACTCACAGGTTCAACTCTATCGTGAAGGTCCAAATGACAAAGTCATCGGATTCGTTGAAGTCGAAGATTTTGCAGATGATCAAGGACTCACCATCCCCACTGGTATGGGGGTTGAAGCGATCGAGTATCTTGAAGGCAAGCGAATGGTTGATCTTCTCAACGCAGAAAAGAGAGCAACTGAATACGCACTGATCGATTCACAGCGACCGAACTACACCATCAAGATGCCCAAAATCGACGCACATCATGTCGGCGAGTTTATCTCGCTTTGGCAAATCGCGACGGCTTACGCTGGGCTCATGCTCAACATCGATGCGTATGATCAGCCCGCTGTGGAAACTGGAAAAAAGGCAACCTTCGGGCTCATGGGACGAGATGGTTACGAGGATTGGCTTACAAAGGTAAACGACACACTCGGCGACACCGAGTTCGTGATCTAAAGAAACTGATATCCAATTACTTGCGTATAATTTTTCACAGTGATTGCGAAAGAACAAATTCAACTCAGATTCGCATTAGCGATTATCTTGACTGCAATCGCAATTGGATTATTCTTTATACTCGACTATGGCGTGCGAGAAATAGACTATGCAAGCGGTAATATCCGTACCAAACATTGCATTTTTGATCAGTGGTATCGTACAACTGAGAGTAAATCGTGGATCAGTCTATACATAGATCATGATTATCCGGAGAACTGGCATCGGATGGGATACACAGATACGATCTTTGGTCCTCAATGTAACTCCGAAGGTGGACTCATCGCCTTCCGAATTAGTACTCTGAACATATACCTGACGAACGCCCAAGCGAATCAAGGATCAAAAGCTCTCGTTGCACAGTTCATCATCGATCAACTCAACCTACCAAGCAAAGATGACAGAGAGATATCCATACTCGCAAGTCGGAGCTTCGATTGCTTCTTAGATAAACTCCCATTTCCAGAAGGCCCCAGCGACGAGCTGACTACTGAAGAAGTTCGCGAAACAATCCGTCTTTGCATGAATCTCAACAACTCCACTGCAACATTACCTTAGCAATGCTTATCAAAATCGCTCAATCCATTTCTTCTATTACCCATTGATCGTCACTCGATCCTTTTGGCACGCTATTTGTGTATCTGTACTCTGCGGGTGGTTGCTGTTCACGGATGAACAGGGCCAATACCCGAAGATTGGATGACACGATGAACTACGGATTACAGATATCCGCCTCAGGTGCTTTAGCGAGTATCCATCAGCAAGACGCGTTAACGGCGAATCTTGCCAATATCAACACGACTGGGTTCAAACCCATTATGACGGGCACAATGCAGCGCCTTGCAGCTCGTCAAGAAGACAACTTACCCATGCTTGCGTCTGACACGATGCTCGAACGACTCGGCGGAGGCGTATTTGCTGCGCCAACAAGCATCAACTTTGCGCAAGGTACGCTCGAAACTTCCGAGAATGTCTTTGATCTTGCAATCCAAGGCGACGGTTTCTTTGTTGTTGGCGACTCATCAAATCCATCACTCACAAGAGATGGACGATTCACAGTAAACGCGGACGGCGATCTCGTGATGGCGACTACTGGAGTCCCGGTACTTTCAGACAGCAACTCAAACATCCATATCGATATGAGCCAAGGTACAGATATCCAGATCACAAGCGACGGCGTCATCACTCAAGGTGGCGCTCCAATCGATAAGCTCCAGTTCAGTGATGTGTCCAATAGAGCAGTGCTCGCAAAGCAAGGCGCAGGCCTATTCGGGTCCCACACAGGATCAGCGCTCTCGCTCCTTGACGCAACTGGTTCAATCAAGCAATACATGCTTGAAGGATCTGGAGTCTCGGAGATTGGATCATTGATGCAAATCCAATCAGCATCACGATCCGCACAAGGCAATATCGGAATGATCGATATGCAGAACAAGCTCATGGAACGCGCAATCAACACATTCGGCCGAATCGCATAAGTGATTACAGTTTAAAGGAATACACACATGGCAGTAATCGCAATGCAATCCGCTTCGTCAGGACTCAGAGCTCTTGATACTCGTCTTGATGTCATCGCAAACAACCTTGCAAATGTCAATACAGAGGGGTTCAAGTCCTCAAGAGTCAACTTCGAAGATCTGCTCTATCTTGAAAGAGCACAACCCGGAGTCGAAAACACGAACGGCGATCAGCGTCCAACTGGTCTCTATGTAGGACTTGGAGTTCGCGCAAGTGGAACTCAACAAGATTTCGAGCAAGGAGCACCCATTCCAGGTGGGCCTTTAGACATCATGATCGAAGGCAAGGGATTCTTCAAAGTCAAAGTCGAGAGTGATCTCGGTGGCGGCGAAGCATACACAAGAGCAGGTAACTTCGTTCCAAACGCAAACGGCGATTTAGTTCTTGCAAACTCTGACGGTCGATTGCTTGATCCGCCTGTAACTATCCCAAATAACGCTGAAAATGTGCAGTTTACAGGTTCTGGGCAAGTCCTCGCAACGATCCCTCCGAGCAATGTACCAACAGAAATTGGGCAGGTTAGCCTCTCGATCTTCGTGAACCCGGCCGGACTAACACAGGTCGGAACGAATCTTTGGATCGAGAGTGCAGCTTCAGGTACTCCGATCGACGGCGAACCAGAAACTCAAAACTTTGGGGCTATCCAAGGCGGAGCACTCGAAGGATCAAATGTTGATCCTTCCAAAGAGCTTATTGAACTCATCCGAACGCAAAGAGCATTTGAGATGAACTCGCAAGCAATCCGAGCTGCAGATGAAACACTCCAGTCAGTTGCACAACTCCGCCGTTAATAGTTTGAATCATTGAGAGTTACAAACATGATCACTCGTATCACAAATCCATTCCGATTCAATCTCTCTATTCATATTGGGATCTTGGTACTGCTCTTTGTGAGTTCAATTGTCCATGCGAATGATCTTGCTGATGCGATTACAACGATCCAACTCAAATCGACTGTTCGCATCGCATCTGATGATACTGAACTCACAATCTCTGATTTTGCGAGAGTTCAAGGGCCACAAACAGCTGCGATTGAAGCACTTGTAATCGATACCCGAGAAGATATTCGAGTCGGCGAATGGATTGAAATCGATGCTCAGCTGATTCGAGAGCGACTTACTCAAACCCCCCAAATCCGGGTGGGATCGGTTATTGTCAAAGGTGCAAAAATCATCGCAGCGACCCGTCGTGCGGATCCGAGCTCTATCACAAAGTCCTCAACCACAGGCAATAATGACCAGAACACTTCCGAAGGCCCGCTTCTTCGTTCGTATTTAGAGCAATGGGTATACGCCCAGTCTTGGCTCAAAAGTACGAAAGAATCGACACGCATTCGATTTGATGAGACTGAGCGCATCCAAAAGATTCTTGATACACCGATGAGCAATCGGACAGTCGTAATCAATGAGAACGGGCGATCGAAAAAAGTCAGTTGCGAAATTCTCGTTCTTGAGAACGAACAGATCATCCTCGAAACATCAATCCGCTTCCATGTCGAAGTTCTTCGCAAGGTTCGAGTCACCAGCGAACAAATCCGCCGCGGAGAAGTCATCGACGAGCAGCGCACCGTTGTTGAATCACGCTGGCTCTCACCGTTGAGCGCGATCGCAGACGCAACAAGCTCACTGGGTTTGTCTTGCAAACAGACAATCGATCCAGGAGAGATGCTCACGAGTGTTATGCTCGAAGAACCGATCATCATCCGAAGAGGTCAGTTTGTGACCGCTCGTAGTTTTCATGGTTCAGCGAGTGTCACGATGAGTGTTCGCGCCATGGCCAACGGTCGATTGGGCGAGCTGATTCAGCTCGAATCACGCGATCATACACAGCATTTTACAGCTCGAGTCGCCGCACCGGGCAGAGTCATTATTCTCCCAAACCATCCTGAAGCAGAATAGAGAATCCAATGCGTAGAACACATCTCCATCTCAGCGTTTTTGCCCTTCTCAGCTGTATTTCACCGCTTGTTCTGGCGCAAAGCTTGTATTTAGCTCAAGAAGAGACAAACGCATCTCCCGATGTTCAACAGCCATCTATCACGCTTGAAGAAGCTTCGATCTACTTTATCTCAGCTCCAGAGTCTCGAACAATCAAAGTACACGACATCGTTACGATTATCATCGACGAAAACAGTTCGCAAACAAGCTCGCAAAAGCTTGAGACTGAGAAAGAGTCCAACTCGACTGCAGAACTGAACGCCGTATTGAGTTTAGCTCAGCTGCTCGAGACAAGACTCGAAACCAGCGGAATCACAGATACTGACTTGATCGATGTTGCTGCTTCTCGCGATTTCGCCGGCGAAGGCGACTACGAACGAAAGGATAAGTTCTCCGCACGGATCGCGGCGACTGTTCTCGAAGTCAAACCCAACGGAACACTGGTTCTCCAAGCAGTGAAGCGAATTTCAAAGGACAAAGAAAAATCGATTCTGACCCTTTCAGGACTTGCTCGTGATGAAGATATTACTTCTCAGAACACAATCCTTTCGAGTCAGCTCGCCGGGCTCAATATCATTCTTGAGAACGAAGGCGATCTCAAAAAAGCTGCTGAAAAGGGCATAATCACTCGCGTTCTCGATACTGTGTTTGCGTTCTAAGCGAACAAGATCTCTTTTACATCTGACCCACCACCAAAGCACCCATTGGCAATTTGTCCTTGGGTGTTTTTTATTCGTCTTCTCTGATGGATTCTATTTGTTTGGCACGCAGTTCGCGTATGTACCCAACGGAAGGAATCTACACATGAGACGAAGGATCGTCATTGGAATCGCACTACTCGCTTTGAGCGCGTTTGATACTCACGCGGGGAAAACCTTGCTTGAGATTTCACGCATGAAAGGGCAGGGTGCTTCAGTCGTACAAGGGCTCGGCCTCGTCGTCGGTCTCGACTCAACTGGAGACTCAGGTAGCGAACTCGTCATGGCTCGGCCTCTCGCTGAAGCACTCAAGAAGCTGGGTAATCCAGTCAGTGTAGATGACCTGTCATCATCGAAGTCAGTCGCACTTGTCATGGTTACTTGTCAGATCCCTCGTGAGGGTGCAAAGACTGACGACAAGTTTGATGTCACTGTTTCAGTGCTCAACTCTGCGAAGAGTCTTAACGGCGGAACATTGTTGATCTCGCCCATGATCGCTCAGCCTGGTTCACCGGTCTATGCGTTTGCGCAAGGGTTGCTGATGTTGCCTGACTCTGACATCCCAACTGTTGCAACGATCCCAAATGGTGCGCAGATGGTGCGCGACATCAACACAACTCCGAAGATCTCAGGCAGCTTTGACATCATCATCGATTCCAGCTTCGCAGGTTGGGGCTCAACCTCAACCATCGCATCCGAAATCGATCAGCAGTACCTCCTCACTGCGAGAAGAAATCAACCAATCGCAAAGGCGCTTGATGCAAGAACGATCCGTGTAACTGTCCCTGCGACTGAAGCAGAGCAGGCCGCCTCTTTCTTTGGAGACATCATGCAAACTGACATCTCCAGTGCACTGCGGAAACTCCCCGCGAAGGTCATTTGTGACACTCGCTCAGGGATCATCGTGATTACAGGCGATGTCGAAGTATCCGCTGTAGTCATCAGACACAAGGACATGAGCATCAATACCGCAGCGGCCCAAGTTGGTGGACCGGAAGCGCAGCCGACAAACTTCGCCGCGGTGTATACCCCCGATGGTGCGGAAACAGACACAACCAGGCTCGACGATCTCATCGCGGCATTCGATCAACTTGATATCCCTGCGATAGAGCAGATCAACATCCTCCGGATGTTGCGAAAATCAGGCAAGCTCCAAGCTCGCTTGATCATCGATGGACAGGAATAACAACGAGGAGTAATCAAAATGAGCACTTTTTCAAGCATCAACTCGGGTTTACCTGTGAATCCATACACGCGGCCGATCGTGGATCCGCGCAAGCAACCATCGAAAGATGTAAGCCCGCTTCAAGCAGCGAATACCGAGGCGCTTCGTCAATCATCAAAGTTCACGAACGGNAATACCAACGACATCGATTCATCAAGTGCTCAAGCACGAACCGCAGCAGAAGGNTTAGTTTCGACGACATTCATCGAACCAATCCTCAAGCAGGTTAGAGAATCGAATACCGCCCCACCTCCGTTTGGTCCGAGCAATGCAGAGAAGCAGTTCTCGTCGCTGCTAGACACCAAGCTTGCTGATGAGATTGTTCATGCAGCAAACTTCCCGCTTGTGGATCGGATTATGAGTCAGCTACTTAAAAACATGCCACAGGTTCAGAACGAAGCACCGATCATCGACACGCAGGGATAACTCCAGATGAAACTCGCTTATCAAACTCAACCTAAACCAAGCACTGGAGTTGTCGATTCTGACAAGCTCGATTCGATGCTTGCTGATCTTGAAACTGAGCACAGCAAGCTGCTCGATCTTGCTCATGCACACAAAGACGCGCTCACTCACGCTTCGGTTGAAGAACTCAGAGACATCACAATCAAGACGAGTGATGTGCTGATGCGCGTCGCTTCGATTGAAGATCGTCGAAGAGCGATGATCGAACGAGACACTGGATCTCTTGGAACTCTTGATCAGCTCATCGAAAAAATGAACCCTACAGATCAAGATCGGATTGGGAAGAGAAGATCTCGTTTACGCGAGTTGATCCTTCGAGTTCAAGACGAACAACGAGCTGTCCGTGATGCAAGCGAGCATCTCGCAAATCACATGCAAGGACTAATCAAACAGGTCAGTGCTTCACTCTCACACTCGGGNACCTACTCACGCGGCGGCGCAGTAGATCCATCACGATCACAGGTTGTCAGTTCACTTGATGTTGTTCAGTAAGACAGATCCGTAAGCAACTTGGATGTACCAAGTTCTTGGAAAGAAGACACATGAGCCTTACATCTTCAATGCAGATCGCCCAGTCAGCACTCATTACCTCGCAGCTCGGGCTGCAGGTAACTTCGCAGAACCTGGCAAACGCAGCGACCCCAGGCTACACACGACAGATCGCGATGCTCGAAGCGATCCGCGGCCGAGTATCAGATCCGTATCAAATCGGACAAGGTGTCGCAGTTACCGAAGTACGCCGTCAGATTGACGAAGCATTGCAGCGCCGACTCTGGAACAGTAACTCCGCAGAGTACTCAAGCGCTCAACAACTCAATGTACTTTCACAACTCGAAACAATCCTCAACGAAGGCACCGAGTTTGATCTCTCCTCTGAGCTTTCATCATTCTTTAGCTCATGGACAGAAGCAACAACACTCCTTGATTCTGGTCCAACTATTGTCAATCAAGGCGGAGCACTCTCCTCCTTCATCAGAAACATGCAATCTGATCTCATCCAGCAGCGCGAGCAGCTCGAAGACCAAATTGATTCACAGGTATTGCGAGCAGATGCAATCCTCAGCGAAATCGCTTCGATCAACGAAGTGATTTCAAGCAGTGAAATCGGAGAAGCAGAAGCAAGCGGTCTTCGTGATCGTCGCGATCAAATTGTGACTGAACTTGCTCAACTAATCGATGTCACTGTAGTCGAATCAAACAGCGGTAGCTATGACATCTATTCAGGATCAACCCCGATCGTTCAAGGTGCTCGCAATCGCGGTATCGAAGTCAATCGAGTTACTGTCGATGGCGCATTGACTGTTCGAGTCGAACTCAGTGCAGATTCAACACCGCTCGATATCGCAAGCGGTTCAATCGGAGGATTGCTCGCGTCTCGCGACGGAGCGATTGATACAACTCTGGAAAAACTAGATACACTCGCGGCTCAACTGATCTTTGAAGTGAATAAACTCCACTCTACTGGTATCAACGAAGATTGGCTCACATCGACATCGAGCACGCTACAAGTTGGTTCGAGCGATCAAGCATTATCACTCAACGATCCAAACAATATATCCTTCGGTGACCTTCCATTCGCTGCAGTAAACGGCTCGTTTATTGTCAATGTTCGAAACGACTCTGGAGGATCATCATCCACTCCGATTCAAATCGATCTCGATGGATTAACCGATGCTGGTTTACCAGGGTTTGCAGACGATACATCCGCAGAAGATATCCGACTCGCAATCGACGGGATTGAAGGGCTCAACGCTTCATTTGATGCTTCTGGACGACTTGTCATTGATTCTGATCCTGGATACTCGTTCTCATTTTCCGAAGACTCTTCAGGCGCACTCGCAACAATGGGTGTCAACAGCTTCTTCACAGGAACTCAAGCAAGTGATATTGCAGTTCGCGAAGATGTCACAGTAATGCTCGGAAAAATGGAAGGTGATCAGTTTATCGCAAACGGCACCGCACTCGCAATGGGCGGGCTAGTCGATCAAGCAAGCGATGGACTAGGCGGCCTTTCGATTCCCAAGTTCTGGGCGCAACAAGCTCAAGAGATTGCTTCCGACACGAGCTCTGCAATAACCAGAGCAAACGCAGATCGTCTTGTCCGCGAGAGTCTCGACGGCCAACGCTCAGCGGTTTCAGGAGTCAGCATCGACGAAGAATCAATCAATCTTCTGCAATATCAGCGTCAATACCAAGCTGCAGCTCAGATCATTACCACTGCACAGCAAATGTTCGACACACTCTTAACACTCGTGTAAACGACAAAGTCCCTGTCTGAGAGATACACCATGTCCACATTCCCAACTAGTTACTCAAGAGCTCCAACCTTGCTCTTTACACAAAACTCGATGAATGCGCTCGGTCGAACGAACTTTGCGATCTCCCGACTCAATGAGCAGCTCGCGACGGGTCTTGAAATCCTGCGCCCATCGGATGACCCAATTCGTTCAGCGACTATTTCAACGATCGACTCTCGACTCGAGTACGCAGATCAACTTCTCAAAAACCTTCAGTTCGCAGGAAACTCACTGGGAACTCTTGACAACGCGCTCGGAGACGCGAAGTCGCTAATTGATGAAGCATATTCGATCGCATCAGAACAACTCTCGAGCCCATCTGATTCAGAATCCCGCGCCGGCCAAGCAGTGATTATCGATTCGCTGATCAGTTCACTCTTCAATATCTCCAACTCTGAATCGCTAGTCGGATATGTATTCGGCGGAACCGCTCCTGGAACTCCACCGGTTGATTTCCTTAACGGCGGATACCGATTCTCTGGAGAGCGAGGCGGATTACTCGCAGCGCTCGGAAGCGCGTCGGATGTTCCGATTACGCTCGGAGCAGACAATGCGATCGGCGCTCTCTCGAATCGAATTCAAGGAACAGTCGATCTTGATCCATCTGCATCTGCAAATACTCGACTGAACAATCTCAACGGCGCTCGTCAGCTTGGTATTTCGAAGGGTACATTTGAGTTCAGCTTCAATGGCGGCGTTGCAGCAGTCATTGATATCACAAGCGCAGATAGCTTGGGTGATGTTGCTGATACGATCGAAGCAGCGATCATTCAGTACGAAACAGACAACGGCGTATCGATCTTGGGACCCGGCGGAGTCGGAATCTCGGGTGGAGCACTCGATTTTGACATTGTGGCCGGCGGATCACTCGATTTCATTGATCAGCAAGGTTCAAATGTCGGAGAAGACTTAGGAATCGTTCAAGACCCTGCAGCTTCATTCACTTCTGCTGCTGGAACAGGCTTAGATCTTGATCCACAGCTCACTTGGTCAACACCAATCTCAGATCTCAACGGGCTCGGCGGCGCAAGCTTAGATCAAATCCAACTTAACTCCAACGGACAAAGCACAACAGTTGATCTCTCAGGTGCAATCACGCTCGGAGATATCCGCAGCGAGATCGAAGCTGCAGGTACAGGAGTCCGCGTTGAAATCGATGAAAACGGGCAAGGGCTCAACATCATCACTGAAACAGCAGGAACCAATCAACTCGCGCTCTCGATCACAGAAGTCGCAGGCGGGAATGACACCGCAACCATCCTCGGAATTCGTTCTTTCGCGAGCGATACTCCGATCTCAGTCTTTAATGACGGCAGAGGCGTAGAAATAGCGACTGGGAACGCGGATGCAACCCAGGACAACGACTTCATCATCACCCTTGGAGATGATTTTGAGATCAGTATCGATCTACAACCTGATGATATTGCGACAGTTGGATCACTCATAACTGCAATAAACGCTCAAGCGGATGCACAACTAACTGCAGCAGGCCGTCCAACAGGCGATTTCAACGCTCAACTCAGCGCCACGAGCAACGGGATTGAATTTACCCAGTCGATTGCGATTGGAACTTTCGGTTCGTTGTCGATCTCTGCAGACAACTCTCCAGCGGCTGAACAGCTCGGGTTACTCAACTCAACAAGCTCAAATGCGGGGAACACATTGACCTCGGAAGATCGTGCGAAAGTTCGAGTGAACAACTTATTCACACATTTATTAGATTTAGCAGAAGCATTACGCAACGACGACACACTTGGCATCCAGTTTGCGTCAGAGACAATGAAGGAATCCCTCGAAGATTTGATCCAGTCGCAAGCACTGGTCGGGGGATACGCCAAGAGGATTGATAACGAAGTGTTACGCCAAGAAGACAAAGCATTGTTTGATACTGCAGTCCGGAGCCAACTTCGAGATCTGGACTATGCACAAGCTTCTTCGCGTTTCTCGCAACTGCAACTCCAGCTCCAAGCGACATTGAGTGTCATTGGACAGAGCCAGTCGCGTACATTGCTTGACTTCATCGGATAACCGGTGTTTTTAGTCCTCGTAGGTGAAAACCTGCGAGGGAAGTTGGATCGAGGTTCTCGCTAGTCGGCCACGCGAGTTACTAAGACAGGATGTCGCCCGGCAATGGATGTCGGCGTCGATCCCACATTGGACCGGCCGAAATGATCGGAGCGCACACATGGAAGTGCGGACCACTAGATTTGGGGTAGTCGACATCGCGGAGGACCGCGTGATTACCTTCCCTGACGGGTTGCTAGGCTTTGGCGACAGGATTCAGTTCTGTCTTCTCCAGCCTGGTGACGATGCATGTTTCTTCTGGCTACAGAGTGTTGATGACCCAGACCTTGCGTTTGTTGTCACAGACCCAACATTCTTCGAGCAGGATTTCTCGGTTCCGATCCGCCCTGAGCAGATGGAATCGTTGAAAATATCCAAGCTTGAAGATGCTCAAGTCTTTGTGATCGTGAACAAGATCGGGGATCAGCTCACTGGTAACTTCCAGGGGCCGTTGATTATTAACACCCTCACCAAGACGGGCGAACAAATGGTACTCGCGGATAAACGCTGGACCACTCGTCACCCATTGATGCGGGTCGCCAATACATCAACTCAAACCGCTTCTGCATGATTGCCTGAGCACGATTGGACTAGATTGCACATACTCGTTCTTGTGTACGCGCATTTCATGCGCCGTGTGATCGGTCTATCAACGACGACTCAGGGTTTGAACGACCCGGAGCCTATAAGAACAGAACCCACCGAGTCCATGAGCACACAAGGACTCGGCCGAGAGCAAGGAGTGAACGCATGCTTGTGCTCTCAAGGCAGCGTGACGAAACAATAATGATCGGCGATGAGATCGAGATCTCAATCGTTGATATCAGAGGCGACAAAGTCCGTCTCGGTATTAACGCGCCGACACGGATCGCGGTACACCGTAAAGAAGTGTACGAAGCGATTAAACGAGAAAACACGCAAGCGGCTCGACTCGGTACTACCGATCTCGATTCGCTTGCTCAAACCATTCAACCAGGGCCTGCCCGTCGTGCACAGCGCAACGACGAGATTCAGGTTGCTAAAAAAGATTCGTTTGCTAGCCCCGCGGTATCGCTTGGAGCGACCACGGTCAGGCCATTTACATCATCTGTCAACTCATCGTCCCAGGATAAGGACAGCGCTTAAACCCATCGTCCCCACTTTGATGGGGTATGAGCAACGCAATCACGGAGGATTGCCATGACCAGAATTAACACAAATGTACCGAGTCTGATTGCTCAGCAACGATTAAATCGTTCTGGGCTGGATCTTCAACTACGACTTGAACGACTCTCAACGGGTCTTCGAATCAACCGAGGTAAGGATGACCCCGCTGGTCTGATCATTTCAGAACGATTGGGCACCGATATCTCAAGTATCTCACAAGCCATCAAAAACGGTGATCGTGCAAGTGCAGTGATCGCGACAACTGAAGGCTCATTAACTGAGATTACAGATTTGCTCAACTCCATCAAAGCACTCGCGGTCGAAGCCGCGAATACAGGTGCACTGTCGGATGAAGAGCGAGCTGCAAACCAGCTCCAGATTGACTCAGCGATTCAATCGATTACCCGAATCTCAAACACCGCATCCTTCGGCGGGCTCAAGCTCCTCGACGGTTCGCTCGACTACATCACTTCGGGTATCAGCTCAACTGAGATCTCGCAAGCAAGCATTACCAGCGCGAGCTTTATCAGCTCAAGCTCGATTAATGTTGATGTTGATGTGATCTCGTCTGCTCAAAAGGGCAACCTGTATCTCTCAGGCGACAACAGCGGCACAGGTGACGGAACAATCCTTTCATCCGCAACTATTCAAATCAGAGGCTCAGAAGGTGTTCGTGAACTTCAACTAATCTCAGGTCAAACCTTTGCTTCAGTGGTTTCATCGATCAACTCACTCTCAGAGCTTACCGGTGTTGAAGCAGCATTAGTTAACGGCGATGCAAACTCAGGTTTAGTTTTCCGCTCGACAGAGTATGGATCAAACTCGTTTGTCAGTGTTGAAAGACTCGACAAGCCAGCTACCGGTGACAACTTCAGTCTCTTTAAGCTGGATGCGAATGCGGTAATCTCCGCTGGTGGAGTCCCATGGGCAAGCACTGCGCTCGTCGCTGCGAATCGAGATGACGGTGCAGATGTTTCTGCATTGATCAACGGAATCTTGGCAACAGGTGACGGCTTGAATGTCTCAATCAACTCGCCTTCATTGGGAATGAATCTGTTGCTCAATGAATCCTTTGCGATTGATCCTGGAGCAACTGCAGCAACCTTTGATATCACTGGCGGCGGATCACTCTTCCAGCTCGGTCCAGATATTACAGCGCTTCAGCAAACCAATATTGGTGTTCAATCAACCTCCTCAGAGAGTCTGGGTGGAACACTCGTTGCAGGCGATCTTCAGTTCTTGTCATCATTGACAAGTGGACAATCAAACTCACTCGATGCTGGAGCGAGCAGAAATGACTTCTCCTCACTTCAAGACATCGTTGATAAGTCCATTGATGAAGTATCATTATTGCGGGGTCGATTGGGTGCGTTCGAGCGAAATGTGCTTGATACCAATCGTCGTTCACTCCAGTCTGCGTTTGAGAACCTGACTGCGAGTCGATCGATTATCCGCGATGCTGACTTTGCTCTTGAATCGAGTGAACTCACTCGAGCCCAGATTCTGCAGAGTGCAGGAACGAGTGTTCTGGCGCTTGCGAACCAGCAGTCTCAGCAAGTTCTTCAACTTCTTGGATAAGCTCGATTTTCGAGGACTGAGCTCCTTAGTTTCAATAAATAGCCCGCCGAATGGCGGGTTTTTTAATGCGCCTCCAGTATTTATGCCTGTCGTTTAGATAGGTCCTAATAACGGATCTATGTGAAAAAGGGCAAAATAATCACATCATGACTTCATCTGCCCCCTCGGTTTGACGATCCCCAATCCGTTCCCATGGGTGTGTACCCATTTGAACACGTCTCTCATGCGACGGAGCACTGGGAGACACAGACCAAGTTTGGTCTGGCGAACCCGAGACTAAAACGGGAACGCAGGAATGCCGAGCGATTGAAATCGTGTCGGTGAAAACACGGAGGTTGTCAGCAAATGAGTCGTATTAATACCAATGTATCGTCATTGACCGCACAGCGAGTGCTCGGTCAAAACAACAAATCACTCGGAACTTCACTCGAGCGCCTCTCGACTGGTCTTCGTATCAGCCGTGGTAAGGATGACCCAGCGGGTCTGATCGCTAGTGAAAACTTGCGTGCTGAGAAATCAGCGATTAACGCAGCAATCGGTAACTCACAGCGTGCTGACCAAGTCGTCAACATTGCTGAAGGTGGCCTTCAGGAAATCTCAACGCTCTTGACAGAGCTTCAGGGTCTCTTGACTACATCAGCTAACGGTGCTGGTTTGGCAGAGTCAGAAAAAGAAGCGAATCAGCTTCAGATCGACTCGATCCTCCAAACCATTGACCGTGTTGCAGGTGCAACATCATTCCAGGGCACCAAGCTCTTGAATGGTAACTTTGATTACAAGCTTTCAACAGTGAACGCTGGCGTTTCAGACGTCAATGTTCGTGGTGCTAAGTTCGATGGCGCAAGCTACACAGTTGACGCGATCGTTACTGCTTCAGCACAGCAAGCTGGTTTCCTCATCTCGTTCGGTGGCGCTGCCCTCGATCTTGGTGGCAACGCATCCGGCGCATTCACTATTGAAGTCGCTGGTTCAGAAGGCAGCCGTGAACTTCAGTTCGCATCAACACAGACTGTTACTCAGATTGCAGCAGCAATCAACGCAGTAACCGATGTAACTGGTGTTACCGCGGCTGGTTCAGGTAGCGTCGTGAATCTCTCGTCCACCGAGTTCGGTGACAGCGAGTTCGTTTCAGTGAAGGTCATCGACGATGCTGGTCAAACAGCAGGCGGCGGCGGTAGCATCGCTACTTACTCCGGCGACTTCGGCGATGCATCAAGCTTGAATACCGCAGTTGCATTCACTGATGCTGCAGCATCAAACGGCGTCCGTGACGATGGTCAGGACATCGCAGGTACCATCAACGGGTTACTCGCAACCGGTAATGGTAAGACACTTTCAGTGAACTCCGACTTCCTCGATGTTGAGTTCACAACTTCAACAACTGTATCCCAAACTTTGGGTGCGATCTCGAACGGTGCATTCACTATTACAGGTGGCGGTGCTGACTTCCAGCTCGCTGCAGAAGTGAACATCGCAGGTAAGGTGTCCATCGGTATCGGTGACATCTCAGCACGTAAGCTTGGTACTTCATCACTTGGTTACCTTGATGACCTTGCATCAGGCAAGTCATTCAACATCGTTGATGGTAACAATACTGACACCGCTCAGGACATTGTTTCTGAAGCGATCGATCAGGTATCATCAACTCGTGGTCGTCTCGGTGCGTTCCAGAAGAACGTAGTTGGTGCAACCATCCGTTCACTCGGTGTAGCACTCGAGAACACAACTGCTGCGGAATCAGTCATCCGTGATGCTGACTTCGCAAGTGAAACCGCGTCGTTGACACGTAACCAGATTCTGGTTCAGGCTTCGACCAATGTTCTCTCGCTGGCTAACCAGCAACCTCAGCAGGTTCTTGCCCTTCTCGGGTAATAAAAGAATCTTCTAGAGACTCTCAGAGCTGACACTCCCGCCCCGGATTTGAAATAATCCGGGGCGTTTTTATGCCCGTTTTTCCTGCGTTTTTTATCATCGAGCCGATATTAGGTCTGTGACGAGTGCTTCCGACAAACGCGTTGAGATGCTCAATGAGCAGATGCAAACAATCCGAAGAGGGTTCATACTCTTCCTGCGCATTGAGTGTGGATTGCTCCCTGCTTCAGTTGAGGCGTACGCTCGTGATATGGAATCGCTGTTTCTTGATCTCCAAGCACGCGGAATTCAATCGATCGATCAAACTACTCCAGAAGCTTTGATCGCGCATGTCCGTTCGATGACGGCGGATAAAGGATATGCATCTGCGACAATCTCGCGACATCTTGCGACAACTAAGGTGTTCTTTCGTTGGCTTCTCGCGAATGGAAAAATCGAGAACAACCCTGCGGATCATCTTGATCAACCTACCAAATGGAAGAAACTCCCTGGAGTGCTTACTCCTGGACAGATGCGAAAACTTCTTGAAGCTCCAGTCGCACCAGAGAAACCGATAAAAGGTATGCCTCCACTTTGGATGAGAGATCGCGCGATTCTCGAGTTGATGTACGCATCTGGTTTACGCGCTTCGGAAGTAGGTCAGATTGGATTAATGGATCTCATCGAAAAACTTGGAGTTGTGCGTGTACTTGGAAAAGGAGACAAGCAACGACTCGTCCCGATGGGTCAACCCGCACAACAAGCACTCGATGTGTATCTCAAAGAATGTCGACCGATGCTTATCAATGCGGAGCGAGCAGGGGATCGTCGTGATCAAGGAAAACTATTTCTTTCTCGTACAGGGCGTCCTATCGAGCGAGTCCGGGTTTGGCAGATCGTGAAACACTGGGCGAAAGCAGCAGGGCTCGGAAAGATTCATCCTCATATGCTGCGTCATAGCTTTGCGACGCATCTCTTAATGGGGGGAGCAGATCTCCGGATTGTTCAAGAGTTGCTTGGCCATGCGGATATCACAACAACTCAAATCTACACACATGTGGATCGTTCTAAGCTCAGTGCAACAATCAAGAATTTACATCCTCGTGGTTAGAAACGGCGCATTTTATTGGGCACATTCAAATTCCGTGGTAAAATCATTAAGCGTGAAACTCAAAAACCCCATTCTACTGATCACAACGCTGATTATTGCTCTTCACGGTGCGGGTTTAGTTTCTAATTTTCACAAACTCACGAATCATACTTCGCAACTGCACACTCATTCTTGCGAGAGTGAGCAAATCCCTGCAAACGAAGTCCCTATTGACCAAGAGAATGACGAGGATTGTCATCTCTGTCTTTCACTCCAATCGTTCAATCTAACGATTAACTCACCTGCATTACTACCAACTCATGATTGCACTACGCCGATCATGCGAGCTCCAGCATTCCAGCTGGCGCCAACTCTGATTGTCCTGACGGACCGGCCTGCGCGTGCTCCACCTGTGTGTTGAGCCGATCAGACTTGCATCCTAAATGTACATAAAAAACTTGTCATTGCTGCGCGATCATTGATTGCGCGTATGGAAAGGACACTATGCGTATCCGATCAGGATTTACCCTGATCGAACTGCTGGTCGTCATTGCCATCATTGCAGCTTTGATTGGTCTTCTCTTACCAGCGCTGGGCAAAGCCCGACAGAGTGCTCGTTCGATTGTTGATCTTTCAAATATGCGACAGATGGAGATCGCTCATGCCATGTATACCGAGGATAACGATGGTCGCTTGATTCAAGCGAACCTCGCCCACGGTGGAGTGACACACGGCGATATTGATCCGTGGTTCGAAACTCTTCGTTCATATTACAGTTCAGAATTTATCATTCATTCGCCTTTGGACAAATCAACCCACTGGGGTCCGTTTCCAGACGGGGACCCAGTTCCGGATGCTCCAAGTGAGCAACGAAGAGTCACAAGTTATGGGATAAACAACTTCCTGGACACTTCAACAGTGCCTTGGGGTCCGAACTTCCAGATTCTGTTCAGGGGATACAAGATGCATGCAATTCATAGGCCATCCAAAACTATTCACTTCTTGCATATGGCGCAAGAAGGTTCTTTCGCCGCGGCGGACCATCCTCATGTTGAGAACTGGTTTGATCATCCTTCCCCAGCTTTTAAGGCGCAGCAACAAGTACAGATCAACTCCGTTCACGGAGAACCTGGAACGAACGCTGCACAATCAAACTGGGGATTCGTAGATGGTCATGCAGAGTTACTCAGGTTCGACGAAGTATTTACAGACATCGAGACGAACTTTTTCGATCCCGATGCAAACCCATAATCCAAATTTATATATCCAAAAGGAATTTTAACTATGTTTACCAAATCAATCATCGTGCTCGTTTCAATCGCAACTCCAAGTATGGCATTTGCACAACACGCAGATCTTCTTTTAATCAAAGACGATATGGGGAATCTGCTTACTGGCCAGTATGACTTTGGCACCAATGAGATTGTCAACACAAATACTCGAGTGTACGAAGGTGAGTTCGACTCATTTGGAACATCCGACGAGCCAGGTTTTAATGCACTATCAGCATCAAGTGTCCCTACCGGATTCCAAGGCCTTGATGGAAACTCATCAGTTCAGTTCGATGCAAACAGTATCAATATTGGAAACACATCTGGAAACTTGTACTACTGGGACGGGAACGGAGCAGTGGATTTCAATGTCTCATCAAACTCATTGACAATCTCGAAAGCTCCTTCTGCACTATTCTCAATCTTACTTGATGGTTCAGACTCTGATGTTGATGGTTTTGAAATCGACACAACCAGTTCAGATGGGTTCCTGCACAAGCATATTGATTTAGCTCTGACTGATATTTCTTCAAGCGCTGACGGTTTCTACCTATGGTCTTTGTCGCTTGAGTCTGGAAATAGTAGTTCTGATCCAATTTTCTTCGTTCACGGATTTGGAGTTGAAAATGAGATCGCTCACGAAGCGGCTATCGATTGGGTGCAATCAACCCTCGTACCAGCACCTGGTGTTCTCTCACTCTTAGTGGGACTCCCTGTTGTTGCAGGTCGTCGCAGACGATAACTGATACGCATTAGTTCAGATATACATTCAAATCCCCTGTTGATTTACCCAGATCAACAGGGGATTTCTGCATCTCGAACTTGTGCTCAGTACATAGTTTCGTGTATTGTGTACTTCCAATACCAACTCTGGAGGTGTCCCATCGATACAGATATGATCATGAAACTACTCGCTGTTGCGATCTATGCAAGCATCTTGCTTTTGATCGGATACCTCGCATCTAAGAAGATGCACACAATCCGCGATTACTTTGCTGCGAACAAAAATCTTGGATTCTTCAATGTCGCATTCTCAGCGCGTGCAACCGGCGAATCCGCGTGGCTCCTTCTCGGGCTCACTGGGATGGGATACGCGGTGGGTGTGAAAGCATTCTGGGTTGTCCTCGGAGAACTCATCGGCGTCGGTGGCGCTTGGTTGTTTATGTCGCGAAGATTCAAACGGCTCTCAGATCGGTACGACTCGATCACAGTACCAGATTACCTTGAATCAAGATTCCGCGATCGAGGGCATGGACTAAGACTCATCGCAGCGGGCGCCCTCGTCATTTTCGTCCCAATTTATGCAGGTGCTCAAGTCTTCGCGACTGGTACTGCTTTTCATGCGTTCCTTGATTGGAATCATTATGTGGGAGCAGCTGCAGGATTTCTTGTTGTCATGCTCTACATAACCCAAGGCGGATTTACCGCAGTTGTGTGGTCAGATGTCTTTCAAGGATCTCTGATGGTCATCGGGCTCGTTGCGCTACCTTTAGTGATTCTCTACCATGTCGGAGGCGTCTCTGAAATTACGACCGCTGTCCAACAGGTAGACCCACATCTTCTCACATGGCACGGGCCGGGTGAATCTGGACCTTCATCAGGGGGTTGGACAACTGCAACGATCTTCTCAATCTTGGGACTGGCCGCGATCGGGATTGGTTTCTTTGGGTCCCCACAGGTGTTTGTCCGTTACATNTCAATGAAAAATGAGAAGCAAATCCTTCCTGGTACAATCACGGCACTTATCTGGACTTTGCTTGCAGACTCTGGCGCAGTACTCGTTGGGCTCTTCGGCCGAGCACTCTATACCCCAGAAAATCTGAATAACATTAACGACAATATCCTCCCGCATGCGTCACTCGAGTTGCTCCCAGCATTCTTTGCAGGCATATTCATCGCGATGGTACTCAGTGCGATCATGTCCACCATTGATTCGCTGCTCGTTGTTGCTTCATCTGCAGGTGTTCGCGATTATTGGCAAAAATCTCGTCATCCTGAAATGAGCGATGATCGACTCATCTCCCTCTCTCGAAAAGTCACGATCGCGCTCTCGCTTGTTTCATTCGCGATTGGTATTGGGATTATGCTCTACGACAAAGAGAACGGCGTATTCTGGATCATCATCTTTGGATGGTCAGGGATCGCTGCGACATTCTGTCCGACGATGATTCTTTCACTTTTCTGGAAAGGGCTCACTGCTCGTGGTGCGAAATGGGCAATGGTCTCAGGGTTCCTAGGAGTACCAACATTTAAATGGCTTGTCCCGTTCATCCTCAACAAATCTGGGAAGGATGAACTCTCCGGATATCTCAGTTCACTTGATGTGATTTTGCCATCGTTCATCGTCGGGTTTGCTTTCGCGATCGTGATTTCATTATTCGACAAGAAAGGTCAAGCTCGACTCGAAGGTATTGAAGATGATATGAACTTCGCGAAAACTGGGAAAGAATAACTTACACAATCTGCTTAGTTAACCCTTGCACAAACACTTCGACTGCGCGTGGGGAATGTGGGAAGAACAATGAAGGTTCGAGCAGTTCAAGCTCTGAAAGCATCATTGATCCGTCATCATTTGGGATGATATCTACGCGTGCGTAGTAACACTCTTTGTCTGCTGCCTTGAGTACTTGTGATGCAAAGCTGCGCATTTCGTCACTGATCTCATCGCGTAGATAGACTTCTTCGTCTTGATCATCGAAGCGAGGGCGTTTCTCGATTGCGTGAGTGAGTTCGCCAT
>JGI24723J26617_10000955_pt1 | contig 26847 bp, 19 predicted proteins | sample Cruoilmetagenom6_FD_26617 | JGI IMG/M metagenome (IMG submission 26617)
GACCTCGCAGTAGATCACCACGATGATCACGGGCATCATCATAAAGAGACCTTCGTAACTAAATATATATTTAGTACTGATCATAAAATGATCTCAAAACAATACCTGATCACAGGGTTGTTTATGGGTATCATTGGAATTGCCATGTCACTTCTTTTTAGAATGCAAATTGCTTGGCCAGAAGAACCATTTACTATTTTTGAAATATTCTTAGGAAAATGGGCTGAAGGCGGCGTAATGGACCCAAGTGTCTATCTTGCTTTGGTTACTATTCACGGAACCATCATGGTGTTCTTTGTATTAACTGCAGGTTTGAGTGGAACCTTTAGTAACCTCCTAATACCATTGCAAATTGGGGCTCGAGATATGGCTTCTGGTTTTCTAAACATGGTATCGTATTGGCTTTTCTTTACTTCTAGTGTTATCATGGTTATGTCCCTTTTTGTTGAAGCTGGGCCAGCATCAGCAGGGTGGACCATCTATCCTCCTTTAAGTGCATTACCACAAGCTATTCCAGGTTCTGGAGCAGGTATGACTTTATGGTTAGTATCTATGGCTATTTTTATAGCATCATCATTATTAGGATCACTAAATTACATCGTAACCGTTATTAACTTACGAACCAAAGGAATGTCTATGACGAGACTTCCATTAACTATTTGGGCCTTTTTTGTGACGGCTATCATTGGTGTTGTATCGTTTCCGGTATTACTTTCAGCTGCCTTGATGTTGATCATGGACAGAAGTTTTGGAACCTCATTCTTCCTTTCAGATATTTATATCGCAGGGGAAGTATTACATAATCAAGGAGGGTCTCCTGTATTGTTTGAACACCTTTTTTGGTTCTTAGGACACCCAGAAGTTTATATTGTCATCCTTCCAGCAATGGGTCTTGTTTCTGAAATCATGGCAACCAATGCTCGAAAACCTATTTTTGGATATAGAGCGATGATCGCTTCGATTTTGGCAATTGCATTTTTATCTACAATCGTTTGGGGACACCATATGTTTGTTACGGGGATGAACCCGTTCTTAGGCTCAGTGTTTACATTTACGACACTTTTGATCGCTATACCATCTGCTGTAAAAGCCTTTAACTGGATTACTACACTTTGGAAAGGAAATATTCAGTTTAATACGGCAATGCTATTTTCCATAGGTTTTGTTTCTACCTTTATTTCAGGTGGTTTAACAGGTATCATACTTGGAGATAGTGCATTAGATATTAACGTTCACGACACGTATTTTGTAGTAGCTCACTTCCACTTAGTGATGGGTATTTCTGCACTGTATGGTCTGTTTGCCGGAGTTTATCATTGGTTCCCAAAAATGTTTGAAGGTCGCATGATGAATAAAAATTTAGGCTATGTCCATTTCTGGATAACCGCTATTGGTGCCTACGGTGTTTTCTTCCCGATGCACTTTATCGGTATGGCCGGACTACCAAGACGTTATTATACAAACACAGCATTCCCTTATTTTGATGATCTTGCAGATGTCAATGTGGTAATTACCATTTTTGCAATCATTACCGCTGGCGCGCAATTGGTATTCTTATACAACTTTATTCAATCTATGTTCTATCGGAAAAAAAGGACCAAAGAATCCTTGGAGATCTACAACCTTAGAATGGACGGCAGAAGTGAAGCATATTCACGGAAACTGGGATGGCCCAATTCCACATGTATATCGCTGGTCTTATGATTATAGTAAAATGAACAAGGATGGAACTGATTATGTCATTCCGGGTCAGGATTATATTCCACAGCACATTCCGATGCATGATAATGAAGACGAAATGGAGCACTAAAGAAGCTTAATTCGCTTTATTTAATAAATATATTTGCATCCTCTTTCAATTCTGGAAGGGGATGTTTTTTTTGATTCATTTCGTAGTCTAAGTCAATGATTGGTTAGCGTTAGCCTATGTCATTACCCGTCTAACCTTCTAAGAAAGGCCTAAATTTTTGTAATTCGTAGCTGTCAGATGCGTTTTGTGCTGTAGGAATAATTAAGGGTTTTTACGTATATGCAATGGTTTGATAAACAGTATCTTTATAACTGTGATAATTATGTACAACAGTAAATCGTGGGGATTTTACTGTGTTCATTTAAGCCGCGCCTCTCAGGTGCGGCTTTTATTTTATACTAATTTCTTCGGAAATGATTCTTATAGGGAAGCAAACGTTCGCTTTCGTATATTTGTGCTATGAACGAACATTTGGACCCTTCCGAGGAAAACCTCACACCACAAGACCTGGATCTTGAAAAAAAATTACGTCCGCTGTCTTTTGATGATTTTACGGGACAAGATCAAGCTTTAGAGAATCTTCAAATATTCGTTCAAGCTGCAAATCAAAGAGATGAAGCATTAGATCATACTTTGTTTCATGGCCCTCCCGGACTTGGAAAAACAACACTGGCGCATATTCTTGCCAATGAGCTTAATGTTGGCATTAAGGTCACTTCTGGTCCCGTCTTAGATAAACCAGGAGACTTGGCCGGACTGCTTACTAACCTTGAGGAGCGAGATGTCTTATTTATTGACGAAATTCACCGCCTTAGCCCTATTGTGGAAGAGTATCTCTATTCCGCCATGGAAGATTATAAAATTGATATTATGATCGAGTCTGGTCCTAATGCGAGATCAGTACAAATACATTTAGCGCCTTTTACCTTGGTAGGGGCAACCACGCGATCTGGCTTGCTAACAGCGCCTATGAGAGCGCGTTTCGGGATTGCCTCAAGACTACAATATTATAGTACAGAACTTCTCACCACCATCGTGCAGCGAAGTTCAGGAATTTTAGATGTGCCAATTAGTATGGAAGCTGCCATTGAAATTGCCGGAAGAAGTCGAGGCACACCTCGTATTGCCAACGCGCTATTGAGAAGGGTTCGTGATTTCGCTCAAATTAAAGGAAATGGAAGTATTGATATTGCTATTGCAAAGTACTCGCTACAAGCGTTGAATGTTGATGCGCATGGTTTGGACGAAATGGACAATAAAATTCTAACTACCATCATCGATAAGTTTAAAGGTGGTCCTGTTGGTATCACGACCATAGCAACTGCTGTATCTGAAAGTCCTGAAACCATAGAAGAAGTATATGAACCTTTTTTAATTCAGCAAGGGTTTATTATGCGCACACCACGCGGACGCGAAGTAACAGAAGCCGCTTATAAGCATTTAGGTAAAATCAAAGGACCAACGCAAGGCGGACTGTTTTAAACTATGGAAAAAGAGGATATTCCAAAGGTTTCTATTTTCGGGTTTTTAAAACATGCTGCTCAGATCCTTAAAAATCCGTTGCCTTTTCANCACAAAAATTTTGAAAAATTAGGGAATACATTTCAACTTCAAATTGGTTTTGGTAATTCGGTTTATTTTTCGCGAGATGCTGGGTTTTTAAAATACGTACTTCAGAAAAATCAACGCAATTATACCAAGTCGAAAATTCAAACAAAAGATCTAGCCAAATATGTGGGTTACGGGTTATTGACTTCGGAAGGAAAACATTGGCAAAAGCAGCGTAAAATGATCCAGCCCGCTTTTCATAAAAAGCAATTGGTCAATTTGCTTACCGCAATGCAAAAGGCCATTTCGGTGGAAATTTCGAAACTACCTTTAGAAACGCCCGTCGATATATTTCCAACCTTTAATGATCTTGCATTTCAAACGGTAGCGAAAGCACTTTTTAGTGGAGGTGTTACGCTTCCCGAAATAAAAAGGTTGCAGTATATTACTGAAACTGCTCAAAAAATGTTGGTACGCGAACTACGGCAGCCGTATAAAATATGGTGGTTTAAATTAAGCGGAAGCATCCAGACCAATATTAATCTTGTACAAGAGGCACGTGATATTTTACAGCAATTGGTTGATCGTCGTAGAGAAAGTGGCAAACGAGAAGACGATTTACTCGACATGTTGTTGGATGCGCGTTATGAAGACGGGACAGCCATGGAGCCAAAGCAGCTTATCGATGAGATCTTGATTCTGTTTACAGCTGGCCACGAAACGACTTCAAATGCACTCACGTTTACAGCTGAACTTCTAGCACGTGATCTNAGGGTGCAGGANAAGGTNTATCAGGAAATACNTCATGCGAAATCTAGTACGGAAGATTTAATGGATTTTATAAAAGCACTTCCATATACCAAACAAGTTATTGAGGAATCAATGCGTCTATATCCTCCCGCATATTTTATTGATAGGGTCAACTTGGAAGATGATGAATATGGTGGCATGGAGATTAAGAAGGGATCCAATTTGCTTTTTTCACTCTATGAAATTCATCGAAGTCCAGCCTTTTGGGAAAATCCCGAAACCTTCGATCCATCGCGGTTCGAAGTAGAGAATTCGGTAAAGTATTCAGCGTATTACTATCCATTCGGCGCCGGACCACGAATGTGTATTGGGAATAATTTTGCTGTTTTTGAAATGGTACTCGCCATCGCTGAATTGCTTCACCATTTCAGCATAGAACTTAAAACAACGCCCATACAAATTACACCGCTCATTACGCTAAAACCAAAAGATGCTATCTTAACCTTTCAAAAAAGACGGTAGTGTACAACAATACAAGTAAGCATTCGCAACTCATAAAGGCTGAAGCCAAGCGTTTAGGCTTTCTTTCATGTGGAATAAGTAAGGCAGGTTTTTTGGAGGCGGAAGCGCCTCGATTGGAAACTTGGTTGCAGAACCATATGCATGGCGAAATGAACTATATGGAAAACCATTTTGACAAGCGTTTAGATCCTACTAAATTAGTTCCTGATGCCAAAAGTGTGGTCTCCTTATTACTGAATTATTTTCCTTCTGAAGTGCAAAGAACCGACAGCTATAAAATTTCGAAATATGCCTACGGAACAGATTATCACTTTGTGATAAAGGATAAACTGAAGGAATTGCTCCATTTTATTACTTCGGAAATTGGCGAAGTTCACGGTAGGGCATTTGTCGATTCAGCGCCTGTATTAGATAAAGCCTGGGCCGCAAAGAGTGGCTTAGGTTGGATTGGTAAACACAGTAATTTACTTTCAAAACAGACGGGTTCTTTCTATTTTATTGCGGAATTGATCATCGATCTTGACCTTGATTACGATACGCCAGTTACAGACCACTGTGGCTCATGTACTGCATGTATCGACGCGTGTCCAACCCAAGCTATTGTCGATCCGTATGTGGTTGACGGAAGCAAATGCATTAGCTATTTTACCATCGAATTAAAAAATGAAATACCAAATTCGGTAAAAGGACAGTTTGACGATTGGATGTTTGGTTGTGATGTATGTCAAGATGTTTGTCCGTGGAATCGATTCAGTCAGTCACACCGCGAACCACTTTTTGATCCCAATCCGCAATTACTTGATATGACAAAAAATGATTGGGAAGAAATGACTACGGAGGTCTTTCAGAAGCTCTTTAAGAAAAGTGCAGTAAAGCGTACAAAATTTAGTGGTTTACAGCGAAATATTAATTTCTTGAAGAAGTAGTTCCGAAGATAAATAAAACGAATTTTACGTATCCTGTAATGACAGGCATCTTTTACGACCAAAAGATCAAGAGAATTCAACTAAAACACGATGAAAAAGGTCATTTTGCTTACCCTTATTGCTGTATCAATTACAACAGTTAAAGCACAAAGTGCATGGACATTAGATGAGGGAGCCGTTTATACACAACTCAACTTCATGAATATTGGTCCGTATAATCGTTTGGTTTTAGACGGAAATCAAACGGTTATGCTTCCAGGAACGATCACAGATAGAACCTATCAGGCATATGTAGAATATGGTCTTACCTAGAAAACAACGTTAAGTGTAAGCATCCCATTTAAATCTGTTGAAAATGAATTAAGTGATGCTCTGGGAGAAGTTGTAGGTAGCGAGGAAATACATGCGTTGGGAAATATTACAGCGGGTGTTCGACATAATCTTTATCGGGGTACATTCGTAGTTTCTGGGTCGTTTCAGCTAGAAGCGCGAACAGGAAACTACGATTCTAGCTCTGATATTGCAACGGGTTTAGATGCGTGGAGTGTCATTCCTTCTGTTTCTATTGGAACAGGCACAAACAAATTTTTTGCTCAGGCGAATGTGGGCATCGCCTTGCGAACGAATGACTACAGTCACGGATTTCAGGCAAATGGTGAAGTTGGATATAAGCTTTTTGATCGTGCATGGTTTATTGGGCGACTTGACTTCATTGATTCATTTGAGAATGGCGATGTAAACATCCCTGTAGGCCAATTAAGTACGTTGCTCTATGCAAATGATCAAGAGTATGCCGGGTATTCGCTCAAGGCTATTGTTGAATTAACCAATGAACTTGGAATCACTGCGGGCACAGGAGGTGCTTTTTCGGCAAATCTCTTGCCGCGTAAAGCTGCGCTTAGTTTTGGATTGTACTATAAATTTGCCACGAAAAACGTTCAATAACCTTTCTTGATTCCTCGTACTGCTTTACATTTGTAATTCATCAAACCGAAGTAACTTACTTCTATCAATATGAGCAAACAAAGCAGACGTCGCGAGGCCCTTTTATATCACGCCAAACCAAAACCAGGGAAGATTCAAGTAGTTCCAACAAAGAAGTATGCTACCCAACGAGATCTTTCGTTAGCATATTCTCCAGGAGTTGCAGAGCCTTGTCTTGAAATTGAAAAGGACAAAAACAACGTTTATAAATACACTGCGAAAGGTAATTTGGTAGCTGTGATCTCTAACGGTACTGCCGTATTGGGTTTAGGGAATATCGGTCCAGAGGCTTCAAAGCCTGTTATGGAAGGAAAAGGATTGTTGTTTAAAATATTTGCAGATATTGATGTGTTTGATATTGAAGTTGACACCGAAGACATTGATTCTTTCGTTGAAACGGTAAAGAATATCGCGCCCACGTTTGGTGGTATCAATCTAGAAGATATTAAAGCTCCGGAAGCTTTCGAAATTGAACGACGCCTAAAGGAAGAGCTCAATATTCCTGTTATGCACGATGATCAACACGGTACCGCAATTATATCTGCCGCCGCTTTGTTGAATGCATTAGAGATCGCCGAAAAAGATATAAAAGATGTGCGTATTGTTATTAGTGGTGCGGGAGCAGCTGCGGTTTCTTGTACTAGATTATACAAAGCGTTTGGAGCTACACCCGAAAATATTGTCATGCTTGATAGTAAGGGTGTGATTCGGGCAGATCGCGAATCGCTTTCCGAAGAAAAAGCAGAATTCGCCNCTACGCGAAAAATTGATACGCTAAAGGAAGCTTTAAAAGATGCTGATGTCTTTGTAGGTCTTTCTATAGCTAATATTGTAACGCCTGGAATGCTGAAGGTGATGGCCAAAAATCCAATTGTTTTTGCCATGGCTAATCCCGATCCAGAAATTGAATATGATCTCGCCATTAAAACGCGTGATGATATTATTATGGCTACGGGGCGAAGTGATCATCCTAATCAGGTAAACAATGTTTTAGGNTTCCCTTTTATTTTNAGAGGTGCGCTGGATGTGCGAGCGACAAAGATCAATGAAGACATGAAAATGGCCGCAGTTAAGGCATTGGCCGATCTTGCCAAAGAACCCGTGCCAGAGCAAGTAAATATTGCTTACGGGGAAACGAAGCTTACCTTCGGAAAAGAGTATATCATACCAAAACCATTTGACCCGCGTCTTATTGCGACCGTACCACCCGCAGTGGCAAAAGCTGCCATGGAAAGTGGTGTAGCCCTAGAACCTATCACCAATTGGGATAAATACCGCGACGAATTATACGAAAGAATGGGGAGCGACAATAAAATTGTTCGTCTACTTCTCAATAGAGCAAAACTGAATCCAAAGCGTGTGGTTTTTGCGGAGGCCGATCACTTAGATGTATTAAAAGCTGCGCAAATTGTTGCCGAAGAAGGTATAGGAATTCCAATATTATTGGGTAGGAAAGAGATCATTCTCGATTTGATGGAGCAAATTGAATGGGAAGGTGATGTGGAGATCATCGATCCTAAAACCGACGAGCAATCTGNAAAGCTAAACTTTTATGCCGAAAAGCATTGGTTAAATAGACGAAGACATGGCGTTTCGCTTTACGATGCTCAAAAATTAATGCGGGAGCGAAATTATTTTGCTTCTATGATGGTGAATGAAGGCGATGCTGATGCGATGATCTCGGGCTATTCACGATCGTATCCTTCCGTGGTGCGCCCCGTTTTGGAAACTGTAGGTCGATTTGATACGGTTTCAAAAGTAGCAACGACCAACTTAATGTTGACCAAAAGAGGACCGTTGTTTATTTCAGACACTTCAATTAATATTGACCCAACGGCAAAAGAGTTGGCTAAAATTGCGCAAATGACCAATCATACCATGAAAATGTTTGGTATGGATCCGGTCATTGCGATGATCTCGTATGCTAATTTTGGTTCATCTAAAGACCCACATGCTACGAAGGTTCAAGAGGCCGTTGAATATCTGCATCGTGTGACACCTGATATGGTAGTAGATGGTGAATTGCAAACCGATTTTGCGCTCAATCCAGAGATGCTTCAGAAGAAATTTCCATTTTCAAAATTGGCCGGTAAAAAGGTGAATGCACTTATTTTTCCAAATCTAGACTCAGCGAATAGCAATTATAAGCTGTTAAAGGAACTCAATAATGTAGAGTCTATTGGTCCAATTATGCTAGGAATGCGTAAACCAGTTCATATTTTACAGCTTGGAGCAAGCGTGGAGGAAATGGTAAATATGGCTGCCGTGGCAGTCGTGGATGCACAGCAAAAGAAGAAGCGAGAAAGAGAGCAAAATGCGCATAAAAATAAACGGAAATAGGAGGCTATTTTTTAGTAAGGTCGGGGCTTTCGACTACAAATAATTGTACTATATTTGAAACCTTAACATAATGTTCACATATGATACACCATTTGGAGGGAAGATTAGTGGAAAAAAATCCAACTGATGTCGTAATAGCGTGTAATGGGGTGGGGTACTTTGTCAATATTTCGTTACACACCTTTGGGCAACTTCCCGCCACAGAAAATGTGAAACTTTATACGCACTTGCAGGTTCGTGAAGACGCCCATACATTGTATGGCTTCTCGACGGTGTTGGAGCGTGAAATTTTTAGATTGTTACTTTCGGTTTCGGGAGTAGGAGCTAGTACGGCGAGAACCATGTTGTCGTCACTAGATCCAGAGCAGGTTCGTGATGCCATTGCATCCAATGATCTTGCTACGATACAATCGGTTAAGGGAATTGGTTCTAAAACAGCGCAACGCATTGTTTTGGACCTACAAGACAAGATTTTGAAAGTGTTTGGAATTGAGGGTATTTCTTCGGTTTCGAGCAATACGAATAAAAATGAAGCGTTATCTGCTTTGGAGACATTGGGGTTTGCCAGAAAGCAGGCTGAAAAGGTACTTGACACAATTGTTAAGCAAGACCCTTCAGCATCGGTAGAAACGATTATAAAACAAGCTTTAAAAAAATTATAACAATTGGGCGCACATAATTACTATTGCAAGCATAGATTTTTAAAAGTATTCATGATTACCGGATTTTTATTTGGTGGTCTTTTTTCATTATACGCACAGGATTCAACGAATACTGGCTATTCCATGGGTAGTATGGATCTACCCGAGCCACAGAGTATTCAAGATGCGTATCAATACGATCCCATCTCAGACCGTTATATCTATACCAAAACCTTGGGGGATTTTAATATCACCTATCCCATAATTCTTACTCCGGAAGAATATCAAGATCTGATCTTAAAAGAACAGATGAAGGAATATTTTAAGGATAAAATTGACGCCGTTGATGGGCGTAAGGAAGGTTCCGAAGAATTACAGAAAAATTTACTCCCAACGTTTTACGTAAACTCTAACTTTTTTGAAAGCATCTTTGGAGGAAATAGTATTGAAGTAATTCCGCAAGGTAGTGTTGAGATGGATTTAGGTGTTTTGTTTACAAAACAGGACAATCCTGCGTTTTCACCTCGAAATCGAAAAAGTCTTTCTTTTGATTTTGATCAACGAATTAGCCTAAGTTTATTAGGAAAAGTAGGGGANCGACTTCAAGTAACGGCGAATTACGATACGCAATCTACCTTTGATTTTCAGAATCAGATCAAACTAGAATATACGCCAACCGAGGATGATATCATTCAGAAAATAGAAGTCGGTAACGTAAGNATGCCATTAAATAGTACGCTTATCCAGGGGGCTCAGAGTCTTTTTGGTGTAAAAACTGAACTGCAATTTGGTAAAACAACCATTACGGGAGTTTTTTCAGAACAGAAATCGGAAACACGTTCCGTAGTGGCTGAAGGTGGTGCTACGATCAACGATTTTGAATTGTTTATTTCTGAATACGATCAAGATCGTCACTTTTTCTTAGCACATTATTTCCGCGACAATTACGATCGCTCTTTACAGCAATATCCGTTCATTAATAGTAATATTCAGATCACACGTTCTGAGGTTTGGATTACCAACAGAACCGCACGTACTGAAAATGTTCGAAATATCGTCGCATTNCAAGATATTGGAGAATCAGATCGTACAAATATTGGGTTAAATCCAATTCCTGGAGGATTNATCAATCAATCTCGAAATGCTTTCCCAGATAACAAAAACAACGATTTTAACCCGTTAGGAATAGATGATCCTTCTATTCAGAGTATTTTAACGCCTGCAATTCGTGATGTTTCCACCGTGGGACAAGGATTTGGTGGTGTTCCGGTGAGTGATGGTACAGACTATGTTACGCTTGAAAATGCTAGAAAACTTCAGCCGAATGAATACCAACTAAACAGTCAGTTAGGATATATTTCCCTGAATCAACGTTTGAATAACGATGAAGTGTTGGCTGTAGCATTTCAGTATACGGTAAACGGACGCGTATTTCAGGTAGGAGAATTTTCTACAGATGGTGTAGATCCAACAGGAGGAGAAATTCCACCGATTGATCCAGGTGATGAGCCTGTGGAGGGGATTCCGCAGAGTATCGTAGTAAAATTATTGAAGAGTAATATTACTACAGTAACAGAACCTATTTGGGATCTGATGATGAAAAATATCTATAGTATTGGTGCTTTTCAATTGGAACAAGAAGATTTCAATTTGAATGTACTCTATACCAACCCTTCTCCGTTGAATTATATCAGTGCAGCTGAAGGAAATATGAATTTTCCTCCACAACCTTTACCCGAAGATGTGGCAAACACAATCTTATTGAATGTATTCAATTTGGATCGTCTCAATTATAATGGTGATCCGCAAAATGGAGGAGATGGATTCTTTGATTATATTCCTGGGATTACGGTAGATACCCAGAACGGGCGAATAATATTTACAAGTGTTGAGCCATTTGGTGAATATCTATTTGAAAAGCTGCGATCTGATGATCCGCCTGCTGTTCAACCATTTTATGACATGCCGGCTACGTATAACGCCAACCAAAACAAGTACGTTTATAGATCCCTGTATAGAACAACAAAAACACAAGCGGAACAAGAAGATAGTGATAAGAATAAATTTCAGTTGAAAGGTACTTACAAGTCTACCGGAGCCGACGGAATTCCAATTGGAGCGTTCAATATTCCTCAAGGTTCGGTTACCGTAACTGCTGGTGGAAGAACACTCGTCGAGGGGGTGGATTATACTGTAAATTACCAATTAGGACGCGTACAGATCTTAGATCCAGCGCTATTGAATTCAAGTACTCCGATAAATATTTCTACAGAAAACAATACGCTCTTCGGTCAACAAACAAAACGATTTACAGGATTAAACGTAGAACATAAATTCAATGATGAATTACAAATTGGCGCTACCTATATTAATTTAAATGAGCGTCCTTTAACTCAAAAATCATCATACAACGTTGAACCAATTAATAACACCATCATTGGGTTTAATGCAAATTATTCAACCGAAGTTCCATTCTTAACGCGTTTGGTAAACAAACTTCCTAACATTGATACGGATGTAGAATCAAATGTATCTGTGCGTGGTGAGTTTGCATACCTTATTCCAGGAGCGCCCAAGGTGTCTGATTTTGGTGGAAAAGCGACTGTTTATATCGATGATTTTGAAGCTTCACAAACAGCGGTTGATGTCAAATCACCATTAAGCTGGTATTTAGGAAGTACACCGGAAGAGTTTAGAATAGATCCAAATGCATCTGCAGGGGATCTTTTACAGTATAATTATCAGCGTGCCCGCCTTAACTGGTATACAATTGACCCGATTTTCTATAGCAGTCAGCGTCCAGAGGGGATCAATGATGAAGATCTTTCGTCGCCATTTACACGTCGTGTGTTTAGAGATGAGATCTTTCCAGAGCAAGATATTATTCAAGGTCAAACACAGGCATTGTTTCCTTTAGATTTGGCGTTTTATCCTTCTGAAAGAGGGCCGTACAACTACGATCCAGATCCAGCAGTGGTTGGAACGAATACATTGAATGATCCTCAAGAACGTTTTGGAGCGATCACGAGACAATTGTCTACAACCGATTTTGAACGTTCTAATGTTGAGTATATTCAGTTTTGGGTGATGGATCCGTATGCGCATGATGATTCTATTGTTGACGATGGATTTGTTTATTTTAACTTAGGGAATATTTCCGAAGATCTTCTTCGCGATGGTAGAAAACAGTATGAAAACGGACTTCCAGGCGATGGGGAGATGAATACGAATACAACGCCTACAGCTTGGGGTAAAGTTCCTACCAACCAATCTTTGGTGTATACATTTGATTCTACAGGTCCAGATAGAACAGCGCAGGATATTGGTTATGATGGTTTAAATGATGCCGACGAACAAGGAATGTTTGGAGGCTATGCAAATCTTCCAGATCCATCGAATGATAACTACGAGTATTTCTTGCAAGCCGAAGGAAACGTCTTGGATAGATACCGAAACTATAACGGAACAGAAGGGAACTCTCCAGAAAATGTAGGAGATACTAATAGAGGTTCAACAGCACAGCCGGATGTAGAAGATATTAACCGTGATAATACGATGAACACGGTAGATGCGTACTACGAATACAAAATACCTATTTATAGAGGAATGAACGTGGATAACAACACGGGAATGAACGGTAGTTCGCAGGATTATATTACGGATGTAAAGAATATTGATGTTACATTGCCTGACAATTCGGTGATTCCAGTACGTTGGGTACAATTTAAAATTCCTATTCAGGAACCAGAAAGAGCTGTTAACGGAATATCCGATTTCCGTTCTATTCGTTTTATGAGAACCTATATGACAGGTTTTGAACAGCCAACTGTATTGCGTTTTGGAACCTTAGAGTTAGTGCGTGGAGATTACCGTCGTTATAATCAATCATTAGATTTAGCGAACCCTGGACAAGATCCTTCGCAAGATGATACCGTTTTTGATGTAGAAGCTGTAAGTATCGAAGAGAATGGCGGGATATACGTATTGCCTCCAGGAGTAATTCGTGAAGAATTAAATAATAACAACAACCTGATTCGTCAAAATGAGCAATCATTGGCATTACGTGTTTGCGGTTTGGAAGAGCAAGATGCGCGTTCTGTTTATAAGAACTTCAATGTAGATATGCGTCAGTATGAGAATCTGGAAATGTTTATTCACGCGCAAGGGATCGCTAATGAGACCACACCAAATGATGGCGATCTTGTGGCCTTTATGCGTATGGGTAATGACTTAGATCAAAACTATTACGAGGTTCAGATTCCATTAAAAATATCTTCCGAATCACTAAGTCCGGAGGTCGTTTGGCCAGTAGAGAACCGTTTTAATTTACCACTTAAATTGCTTCAGGAAATAAAAACTAGAACCACGAATAATACAGATGAAGCTGTTTTCTTTGATCAGGATGAGTTGATCGAAGGATCGGGAAGTGGTCCAGAAAATGATCTGCGAATAGGAATTAAAGGACGTCCAAGTTTTGGAGATGTTCGTATCATCATGCTAGGGGTTCGTAATGCAACTTCTGGAGATCTTTGTGGTGAAGTATGGTTTAATGAACTTCGTCTTTCAGAATTAAAAAATCAAGGAGGATGGGCAGCCGTCGCCAATGTAGATGCTAACCTGGCCGATTTTGCTACCGTAAGTGCAACAGCAGGAAGAAGTACGGTTGGTTTTGGTAGCGTAGATCAGGGACCAAACCAGCGTAGTAGAGAAGATGTTCAGCAGTATGATGTTGTTACTAACTGGAATTTAGGTCAGTTGTTACCAAACAAATGGGGTATTCAATTACCGTTTAACTACGGAATTGGAGAAGAGCAGATCACACCACAATACGATCCAGAGTTACAAGATATTGAACTAGATACAAGTTTAAAGAATGCCGCAACAGAGGCTAGTAGAGATTCTATTCGTGAGCAATCGATTGAATATACACGTAGGCAAAGTGTCAATTTTATTGGAGTTAGAAAAGAACGTACAAGTGATTCCAAGCCAAGGATCTATGATGTGGAAAACTTAACACTGTCGTATTCTTACAACCAAGTAGACCATAAGAGCTTTGAAATTGAAGAATCTTTAGATCAAAATGTTCGAGCTGGAGCAACCTACAATTACAACTTTACACAAAAACCGTACGAACCATTTAAAAAGAATGACTCGGTTTTTAACGGTAAATATTGGCAGTTTTTAAAAGATCTGAACTTTAATTACGTGCCAACAAATTTGGCGGTTAGTTCAAATATCGTTCGTCAGTATAATGAACAAAAATTCCGTGAGATCAATTTTATCGAGGGAAATATTCCTGCGCCAAAGTTATACCAGCGCAACTTCTTATTTGATTGGCAGTATACTTTAAATTATAATCTTACCAACTCGTTGCGTTTTAACTTTAACTCGGCGAACAACCGAATTATCAATAACTATATTGATGATGAAGGAAACGTAAATAATGCTGTGGGCNTATGGGACGGGTTCTTCGAACTAGGAGATCCTAATCGTCATGTGCAATCGCTTCAAATCAATTATGATCTTCCAACGGCTAAATTTCCATTCCTGAAATTTATAAGGGCGACCTATTCATATACGGGAGATTTCCAATGGCAAGATAGCAGCGATTTGTTCAATAATATTGAAATACCANCAGACGATGGTAGTGATCCTATTGCTTATGATTTAGGAAATTCAGTACAAAATGCAAGCTCCCATAAGATCAATTCTACNTTAGACATGAATAACTTTTATCGTTATGTTGGTCTAAAAAAGATCACCAACGGTTCGAAGCGTGCTTCGGGTGTTAAAGGTGGCGGTCTCGAAGGTGCTGGCGATAATGGCGGTGGTAAAACAGGTGGCGAACAAAAAGGTGACGAAACCGCTAAGAAAAAGGGAAGTCTAAGTTCAGACGGATCAGGAGGTCGTGGCGGACGTGGTGGTGCTGGCGGTGCTGGTGGAACTTCTTCNTTAACAGGAGGAGAAAAAGCAGCCAATACGTTAATAGGCNTAGCAACATCAATTAAGAAAATTCAATTTAACTATCAAGAAACACAAGGTATTTACTTGCCAGGTTATACGCCTTCAGTGGGATTTGCAGGTACTGTTGAGCCTACTTTTGGTTTTACCATGGGTAGTCAGAGTGAGATTCGTGATCTAGCAGCGCGCAAGGGTTGGCTTACCATTTATCCTGAGTTTAACGAGCAATACACTGAAAACGAAAGCAGACAATTAGATGCGCAAGTTAATATTGAGTTGATTCCAGATCTGAAGATCGACTTAAACGGAAGTAGAGTGTATTCTGAAAATTATGCAGAAAATTATATTGTTGAAGACGGGGTCTATCGATCTTTAACGCCTAATACCTTCGGAAACTTTAACATCTCAACCTTATTGATAAAAACAGCCTTCGGGAAGAGCGATGAAGTATCTTCCGAAGCATTTGACGACTTCCGAAGTAATCGTCTTGTTATTGCAAAACGCCTTGCTGAAAGTCGTGGTATTGATACATCTGATCCAAGTAATTTGGATGATGATGGTTTCCCAATTGGTTATGGTAAAACGAGCCAGGACGTATTGCTTCCTGCTTTTGTTTCTGCATATAAGGGAAGTAATGCTTCCAAAGAGAAAACAGGGATCTTACGTGATATTCCGTTGCCAAACTGGGATGTCAAGTATACAGGGTTAATGAATTTAGCTTGGTTTAAGAAGCGCTTTAAGCGATTCTCTATTCAGCACGGATATCAAGCAGGATATACGGTAAACCAGTTTCAAACTAACTTAGATTTTGATCGAAACGATCCAGATGCAAAAGATCAAGCGGGTAACTTTAAAAGTAAATTGTTCCTAACGAATGTAAACTTAACGGAGCAGTTTTCTCCATTGGTTCGTGTTGATTTTGAAATGAAAAACTCGGTAAAGATCTTGGCAGAATACAGAAAAGATAGAGCTTTGTCATTGAGTTTTGCAAATAATTTATTGACTGAAATTCAAGGAAATGAAGTTGTTCTTGGTCTCGGATATAGGATCAAGGACCTTAGAATTGGAACTAATTTTGGCGGGAAGAAGAAAATACTGCGAAGTGACTTAAACTTTAAAGTAGATTTATCACGTCGTGACAATAAAACGGTTATTCGATACTTGGATATTCAAAACAATCAAACAACAGCGGGACAAACCATCTATGGCTTGCAATTCTCTGCAGACTATGCCTTGAGCAAAAATCTAACGGCTTTGTTCTACTATGATCATACATTTTCTGAATATGCTATATCGACCGCATTCCCGCAAACAACAATTAGAAGCGGATTTACATTGCGTTATAACTTCGGAAATTAAAAAAAAAGAAAACACTTAATACAAATTACTTATGAATGTTCCTTCAAATTTAAAATATACAAAAGATCACGAATGGATTTTAATAGAAGGTGATATCGCCACAGTTGGTATCACAGATTTTGCTCAGGGTGAATTGGGCGATATTGTATATGTTGAAGTAGAGACCCTAGATGAAACTATGGATATCGAAGAGGTATTTGGCACCGTTGAGGCTGTTAAAACTGTATCTGATTTATTCTTACCTGTTTCTGGAGAGATCATTGAATTTAACGATTCGCTTGAGTCTGAGCCAGAAAAGGTGAATAATGACCCTTATGGTGAAGGTTGGATGATTAAGATCAAAATGTCTAACCCTGATGAAGTAGGACAACTATTGNATGACGAAGCTTATAAAGAAGTTATCGGAGCCTAAGACGCTATTCGTAGTTGCCTTAGTCTATACCATATTAGTAACAGCTGCCTTTTTAGCTCCGGCGGCCGACGTGCCAAAAGTTAATGTTCCCTATTTAGATAAAGTATTCCATGTGTTAATTCACTGGTTATTAGGCTTTATTTGGTTGTGGTTCGCATTTTCTAGTGATAAATATCATAGTTTTATTAAGACCGTACTTGTAGTTTTGGTTATATGCTTCTCTTATGGCATTACCATTGAGTTGCTTCAACACTATTTTACTGCGTCGCGACAATTTGATTTATTTGATGTCTTAGCAAATAGTTTTGGAAGTCTACTTGGGTTTTTGTCTTTTAATGTTTTGAGAAGTAGGTTAGTTCACTGAAATAGTAACTCCTAAACTCACTGCAATGGAAATAAAAAAATATCCTACGGCAGAAATTGGTCGGTATAGCCTTATATTTTTTCAAATAGGGATGGTTCTCATGCTGTTTTTTACATGGCGAGGACTGGAATGGAAAAGCTACAATACAGCAAATCTTGATAACGAATTTGTGAANGTCTCCGATTTACTCGATGAAGACGTTCCCATTACAGACTTACCGAATACGCCACCTCCNCCACCACCTCCGCCAGCTGCTGCAATATCAACTGTTATCTTGGAAATAGAGGATGAAGCAGAAATTGAAGAAACCATTATAGANTCTTCAGAATTAAATCAAGATTCTAACATCGCGGAAATCGACGAAATTGAAGAANTGGAAGTCGATGAAGAAGAAATTGCNGATGTTCCTTTTGCGGTAATTGAAGATGTGCCTATTTATCCAGGTTGCGAGAACGAGCNCAACAACAATGCGAAAAAAGAATGCATGTCTCAAAAGGTGCAGAAATTTGTAGTTGGAAGGTTTGATACAAATTTGGCTGGTGAATTAGGTTTAGAGGGCAGACAGCGTATTTCGGTGCAGTTCAAGATCGATAAAAATGGTGATGTAATTGATGTGCGTGCGCGCGCTCCGCATCCTAGATTGGAAGAGGAAGCTGTTAGGGTGGTTAGAGCCTTGCCTAAAATGATTCCAGGAAAACAACGTGGGAAGCCCGTTGGTGTTCTTTATGCACTCCCCATAATATTTCAAGTAGAAAACCAGTAATTGAGTTTACGTAGGGTTTTGCTTTCGTGTTTTTAGTCTATGGCACAATAATTGAGCCTAGTTGTACAGGTGTAAGAGCCATTTAGAACCTGATTTTATTGTTTCATTGACCATTTATTCATGATACATTATCGAGTTCGTTCTATAATGAGTTTGAAAATCATTTTTTTAAACATAATTCTGTATTATGTTTTAAAGTCCAAGAGATTTTCTATAAATTAGCAACTATATAAATACGATATCATGGAAGTAAAAAAGAATCCCAAAGCAGATCTTAAACAATGGAGCTCTGTTTTTCTATTAGCAGGATTGGCATTTATGCTTTTTGTTGGATGGACAGCCATTGAATGGAAAACATATGATAAGTCTGCGTTAGACGCAGGAATGGTAGATGTTGGTGATGATTTGGAAGAAGAAATTCCAATTACGCAGCCTATTACGCCACCACCGCCACCGCCACCACCGCCACCAGCACCTGAGGTGATCGAAGTGATAGAAGATGAGGAAGAGATTGAAGAGACTATCATTGAGTCTACTGAAACCAATCAAGAAGAAGAAATCGTAGAAATTGAAGAAATTGAAGAGGTAGTAGAGGAAGAAATTGCCGATGTACCTTTTGCAGTAATTGAAAACGTGCCTATTTATCCTGGATGTGAAAGTGCAGGGAACAACGCAGCGAAGAAAGCTTGTATGTCTGAAAAGATCACAAAGTTTGTTCGTAACAAATTTAGAGGTGATGAACTTGCTTCAGATTTAGGTTTGGAAGGAAGACAACGTATTTCAGTTCAGTTTAAAATTGACAAGAATGGAAACGTAGTTAATGTTTTAGCACGTGCACCGCACCCAAGTCTAGAAGCTGAAGCCAAGAAAGTAATTGGTGCTTTACCAAAGATGACGCCTGGGAAGCAACGTGGAAAAGCGGTTGGTGTATTATACTCACTTCCTATCGTATTTGAAGTTCAGTAAATACAGTAAAACTTTATAATTTAAGGTAAAATCCTATCGGCAACGGTGGGATTTTTCTTTTGTGGCATAACCCTTGTATTCCCTAAGTATTATTAATTCTTAAAATACAACGTTATGGAACCATCTGTAAAAAGTAATCAAAAAGTACTGACCAAGAGAGCCGACAAAAAGAATATCAACATTCGTTGGAATTCGAGGCTGTATTTTCAAATCGGACTTATTCTTAGTTTGTTGGCCGTTTTTCTAGTAATGGAGATAGAGTTTGAAGTTAAGCCAAATCCTATATCTGATGGGGGAACAGGGATGATCTTAGATCCGGCCACGATACAGTACACGGTAGAGGTGCCTGCTAAGCAACCTGTGGCAGTGGTAAAGACACCAACAGTGAAGCCGCCGATTCGACAGAAAGTGCAGGCCACAACCTTTACACCTGTAGATGATTTGGTTAAAACAGATGGCCCTGATATTGCGCCAACAGATATACCTGTAGTAGACGTTGACCCTAATGCGAATACGGGCGTGGTCACTCCAACACCGCCAGTGAATACTGGAAAAACAAATGTGATGAATGTGGAACATGTTCCTGTTTTTCCAGGGTGTGAAATGGTCATTGGGAATAAAGCGAAAGTAGATTGCATGTCATCGAAAATTGCTGCTTTTGTAAGTAAAAAATTCCGTACGGAAGATTTTGAAGATCTTAGTGGGGATCCAATACAAAGAATATTTGTCCAATTTACAATCGATAAAAATGGCGATGTTGTTGACATTAAAGCGCGCTCGAAACATACCGCACTAGAAAATGAGGCAAAAAGAGTGATCAATAAGCTTCCAGAAATGAAACCTGGAAGACAAGGAGATTCTAATGTAGATGTTGTTTACATGGTTCCCATTACTTTGCAAATAAAGTATTAGTAATAAAAAGCCCGTTTTAGTCAATTAAAACGGGCTTTTTTTCATCTTGTCATACGACGAAAAAAACGTATCTTTCAGCGTTAAATAAACGCTTTAGTACGATTTGATGCCCCCGAATACGCGTATCGACTACGGAACGTTCAGTAGGCATACCATCATCGACTGAAATACAATTTTGTACAGATGAAATACATTGCCTCATTGCTTTTTTTTCTACTAGCTACTTCAGTTTTCTCGCAAAATGCCGTAAACCAATATGAGAAGTATCCCGTATTTCCCGAATGTACATCAGAGACTATCAATGCACTTGAATCTTGTTTCAACAATACCTTACGCACCTATATTTATGAAAACTTTAAAGTGCCTTCTGTCGTTTCTTCGGAATCGTATGAAGGATCAATGAATTTGTTTTTTGAGGTCGATAAGGAAGGAGCATTCAAATTGTTATATGTTGATGCGATCTATAATGAGTTGAAAGATGAAGCTAAACGTGTTTTCAGCTCGCTTCCGAAGATAGAACCAGCAACCTATAATGGCAATCCGTCTTATGTTCAGTTTACCTTAGCGGTAAATATACCCCTAACCAAACCACTGGCTTCAATTCCTTCGGAAAGTAAAACAGTTACCTCCCCGAACAACAAGACAACATTGGCAACAACTTCCGAAGCTATTCAGAATAAAGATATCTTAAAGGAAGAATACGACGCTATAGAGAAATTTCCTTACGAAAATGACGAATATACAAGCGGGATCTATATTCCGCTATCGCATACAAATTACAGTAGATTTGATCCAGCGATGAACCGCGTTGGATTGAACAACCATACGGCACAAAAGCCTTATCTCTATAGCGAGGTAAATACTTATTATGATTTTCAAGCTGAAAATGCTCCGCTTTTAAAGGAGCGAACAACTTGGTTGGGTAGAAAGTTATGGAATGAACATATGGTTACGCTGAAGGGGAAAGATTATTGGATGACCTTAGACCCTGGCGTTGACTTGCAAGCTGGAAAGGATAGTGACGCTGGTATTAACACCTATAACAACACACGTTTGGTAACAGCACAAGGTGGAATTGGTGATAAAATTAATTTCTTTGCAACGATTTACGAGAGCCAAGGCCGTTTTGCTGATTATTTTAATCGTTATGCGGAACGTATTCGTCCCGACGGTGGGAATCCGGCTATCATTCCTGGACGGGGTATCGCGAAGCGGTTTCGAGAGGATTCTTATGATTATCCAATTGCAACAGGGCACGTTTCCTATAGAGCTTCAGAGCATTTTAATGTTCAATTAGGTCATGGGAAGAATTTTATTGGTGATGGATATCGTTCCTTATTGATGAGTGACAATGCGAGTCCGTATCCATTTGTTAAATTAAATACGAGTTTCTGGAAAATAAAATATACNAATACGTGGATGTCTTTGCGTGATGTTCGCCCCGAAGTTACNGAAAGCGGTTCATATAGAACCAAATTTATGGCCAATCACTATTTGAGTTATAATGTGACAAAACGATTGAATATTGGGCTGTTCGAATCAGTCATTTGGGAAAATGATAATGACCGCGGATTTGATTTTAACTACATCAATCCTGTTATTTTTTATCGCGCNATTGAGTTCTCCACAGGTTCACGGGGTGGAAANGCACTTATTGGCCTCACGGGGAAATATAAATTTACAGATCGAATCAACATGTATAGTCAGCTTATCATCGATGAGTTTTCCTCAAAAGATATTTTTGGAGGCGATGGAAGTTATAAAAATAAAATTGGGTATCAGCTAGGACTGAAGTACTACAACGCTTTCGGACTTGATAATTTGTATCTACAGGCGGAATACAATCGCGTAAGACCGTATACCTATTCACACAATTCGGTTACCTTGAATTATGGTCATAATAACCAATCAATGGCGCATACGTTGGGTGCAAATTTTTCTGAATTTATTGGAATCGCTCGCTATCACTACGGTAGATTTTATGGAAACGCTAAGATTGTTTTAGCAAAACGCGGATTCGAATTCAACACGGCAGACGACCAAAGGTTTTATGGAAGTGATATCTACGGAACTGAAGATGCACGTGTTGGAGACAATGGAAATACCTTAGCGCAAGGGAATACAACTGATTTCTTTCACGGGGAGCTGGAAGCAGGATATTTAATCAACCCTGCCACTAATTTAAAGCTCTACGGAAGTCTAATTGTTCGGGATTTTAAACCTCAAGTGAATACAGAAGTCGTGTTTGAAAATAATACGACCTGGGTCAATTTTGGAATCAGGACCGATCTATTTAATTGGTATTACGATTTCTAAGAAAGTAGGTAGCATTAGTTTTTTCTACCATTTTTTGATTTTTCTTCCTGACCATACTTTTCGAGAAGCTCTTTTTTAATTTCTTCCATACTACGTGGGTCGAAATCGGAATATTTTCTTTTAACATCGTCGTAGATTACTTTCAATATCTTTTCTGTAGAGATAAATCCATCTCCATAGCCAAGATCGTCATATTCTTTAGTAAAATCTCGCATAGCTAAGATCTGTGCTTCGGTTTTGCGATTCAAAAATTGAAATGTCACCTGTTGCTTCAAGTCTCTAAGCATTCTAATAGAAGTCTTAACATCGACCAAGGTTGCTAAGTCGCCGTGACCTGGGATAATTTGAGTGTCTTTTTCAGCAACCATCATAATTTTATTAAGACCATTGATGTATCCGTCTAGGCTTCCTCCGTTTGAAGTGTCTATATACGGGTATTTTCCATTGAATAGTACGTCGCCTGCATGTAAGACATTGCTATCCATAAAATATACGATGGCATCGGCATCGGTATGTGCGTTTTCAAGATGCATTACTAAAATGGTGTCTCCGTTAAAATAAATATTCATCTTATCGTCGAACGTAATGACTGGAAACGATTTTTCATCAATCTTTGTTGAACCACCTGCTTCTTTTGAAGCGTTCTTTTTTCCTTCTAAACTGCTACGAACGCCTGAATGCGCAATAATGGATGCGCCTTGCTTTGCAAAATTGGCATTTCCGCCGGTATGATCTCCATGTGCATGGGTATTGACCAAAAAGTGAATAGGTTCTTTGCTTAGGCGTTTGATGTCTTTCATGATATCTTCGGAAGCATCAGCAAATTGAGAATCGATCATTAAAATTCCATCGGGTCCAATACTAAAACCAATATTGCCACCCTTGCCCTGAAGCATATAGATATTGTCTTTAACTTTTATAATTGTAGTGTTGCTGCTTTTGCCACCGTCTGTTTGTGCTTCAGCAGAAAACAGACCAAAAATTAGAGCAATAGCAAGGATAAATTTAAAATACATAGTTGTTTATTTATAAGGGTTCAAAGTAATAAAAATTGACCAAATAAATAGCTAAGAATATAGAATATAATATTGCGAAAAAAGGGAGGGAGGTGTATCTTTGCAGGCCGAACAAAATGACAGCACATATTGAGAATCAAGTGTGTTATGTTATTTTTTAAAATAAAATACGTGTCTATCACGCAATCAGAAACTATAAAACCATCGTTGATCCGGAATTTTACCGAGATCACCAAGATTAGGTTGTCTGTTAGTGTGTTTTTTCTTCTGTGGCAGGTTATTTACTCGCGGTAGATTCAATTGATTTTTATGTATTGTTGCTCCTTAGTGTGGGAGGTTACTGCATGGTTGGAGCTTCCAATGTGTTTAATCAGATTATTGAACGTGATCTTGATGCCAAAATGGATCGCACCAAGAATAGACCAATCCCTGCGGGGCGGATGGGTGTTAAAACTGCATTTGTTATCGCTAGTGTTCTTACTGTGCTAGGTTTAGTGGTATTGTATAGTATCAATGCCCAAACAGCGATGTTTGGTGCCATTTCTATATTTATGTATGTTAGTATGTACACGCCATTAAAGACAAGAACTCCCCTTTCTGTGTTTGTTGGTGCTTTTCCTGGCGCTATTCCTTTTATGTTGGGATGGGTTGCTGCCACGAACGACTTTGGCATTGAGCCAGGAACGCTTTTTATGATTCAGTTCTTTTGGCAATTTCCTCATTTTTGGGCGATTGGGTGGTTTTTATTTGACGATTATAAAAAAGGAGGTTTCTTTATGCTTCCAAATGGTAAACGGAATAAGGGTACGGCAATTCAAGTTATTCTTTATAGTATTTGGACGGTAATTGCTTCTTTGATTCCTGCCTTTCACGTGACAGGAGATTTAAAATTAAGTGTGGTTGCTGCCGTGCTTATTGGAGGCATTGGTGTTTGGTTGATCTATTATGCGATCCTTTTATATAAAAAACAAACGGATAAGGCCGCTAAGCAGTTAATGCTGGTAAGTGTAAGTTATATAACATTACTGCAAATTATTTTTGTAGCCGACAAATTTATTAGATAATGAGTAAATACTTAAATGATACTGACGAGCAAAAACTAAATCGAGCTAAGAAAATGATGCTTTGGTTTGGGATAATAAGCTTATCCATGAGTTTTGCTGGAATAACGAGTGGTTATGTGGTAAGCAAAGAGCGACCCGATTGGTTGACAGATTTTCAAATTCCACAAGCCTTTTATTATAGTATGGCGATTATACTGCTAAGCAGTCTTACCATACATCTTGCAAAGCGAGCTGTAAAGAGCGAGAAACAAGGAGTAGGAATGTTGTTTTTGGTAATAACATTCCTGCTAGGTTCTGCCTTCTTAGTTTTGCAGTTTGTTGGATTTAACCAGATCATTGCGAATGGTTATTTCTTTACCGGTGCTGAAAGCACAATTACCACTTCTTTTGTTTATTTGGTGGTAATTATGCACGTATTGCACGTCATTGCTGGGTTAATTTCGCTTTTAGTTGTAATTTATAATCATTATAAACAAAGATATAGGAGCGGTAAAACCCTTGGAATTGAACTAGCTGCCACTTTTTGGCATTTTGTTGATATACTGTGGATTTACCTCTTTTTATTTTTCTATTTTGTGAGATAAAAATTATCCCTATTTTTGCACCTTAATAAACCAATTACTTTGTATGGAAGCAACTGTTGTTGAAACAGGTACCGAAGGAAAAACCTGGGGTGGTGGAAACCAACCTTTAAGAGCTAGTTATGGTAAAATGATGATGTGGTTTTTCATCGTTTCTGATGCCTTAACCTTTTCAGGATTTTTAGCCTCTTACGGTTTCTCGAGATTTAAATTTATAGACGCTTGGCCTATTGCCGACGAAGTATTTACTCACTTTCCATTTTTGCATGGCGTAGATGCGCCAATGTATTATGTGGCCTTCATGACATTTATCTTGATCTTCTCATCTGTGACCATGGTACTTGCTGTGGATGCAGGGCATAAAATGCAGCAGAAGAAAGTGATTTTATATATGTTCCTAACCATTATTGGAGGAGCTATTTTCGTAGGTTCACAAGCTTGGGAATGGAATACATTTATCAAGGGAGACTATGGTGCGGTAGAAACAAAAGGTGGTAAGATCATCCAATTTTTAAATACCGAAGGCGAACGTGTTGCTTTACGAGATTTTGCTGTTCCTATTGCTGGACTTAGAGAAAATCACGAAGCAAAAAATGGTATTTGGTATGAAGGAGAGCCGGTAACCCGAACTTCTTTTTCTTTAGAAGAAGTAACAGCTGGTTTTATGGCTCAAGATAATCTCTTGATACGTACACAGTATTATGACGAACACGGAAAACCTACGGTGCTGTCGCGTTCCGAATCGATCGCTAAGTTGAAAAATGACGGTGCGATGGTTGTAGAAGGAGCAAACTTGCGTCACAATGAATATGGAACACCGCTATTTGCCGATTTCTTTTTCTTTATTACAGGATTCCACGGATTCCACGTACTTTCTGGAGTTCTTATTAATATTATTATTTTCTTCAATGTTGTCATAGGTACTTATGAAAGACGCGGAAGCTATGAAATGGTTGAAAAAGTAGGATTGTATTGGCACTTTGTAGATTTAGTTTGGGTGTTTGTATTCACCTTCTTCTATTTAGTATAAAACAGTTGAGAGATCGAAAGATTTTAGAATAAATTATAAGTATTAAAAATGGCACACCACGAACATAACTTAACGATCTTCAGAGGACTGGTTACTTTCAAATCGAATGTTTCAAAAATCTGGGGGGTATTTGCTTTTTTATCTGTTGTAACTATCATAGAGGTTGCATTGGGTATCATAAAACCAGAATTCTTGATGACGCCATTCATGACGGCATTTGAAGGTGGCTTTTGGGCTACTATGGGGAATATCTTACTGTCTCCATTCATTTTTATGAAGCCGTTAAATCTGATCTTTATTGTGCTTACTATTGTAAAAGCATACTATATTACTTGGGATTTCATGCACATGCGTGATGAGGCTAAAGGCCTTCGTCGTTCTGTGGTCTGGACGGCTATCTTCTTAATTTGCTANTTAGTATTGATCTTACTNATTGAAGGNGATTATATNTTTGAAGTGTATAAAGATGGATTCGTGAAATTTGATTTCTAGAAATAAAGTATTTATTTAAAAAGCTCCGTTTGTCGGGGCTTTTTTTANNGTTAAATTTAACGAGCAAACATTGTTAGAAACTCTTTTGCTCCTTATTTTTGCAAAAGCAATGCACCGCAAATGAAGAAGTTCCTTATTCTTGGTATTTTA
>JGI24723J26617_10000956_pt1 | contig 26825 bp, 23 predicted proteins | sample Cruoilmetagenom6_FD_26617 | JGI IMG/M metagenome (IMG submission 26617)
GCACCGTAATCGGTGATGTTCTTGACCATGCCTTCAACGGTCTGGCCTTCTTCGAGGTTCTGCACGATTTCCGAACGCTGTTCGGCACGGCTCTCTTCGAGAACGGTACGGCGCGAGACCACGATGTTGCCGCGGCGCTTGTCCATCTTGAGGATTTCGAACGGCTGCGGGATGTGCATCAGCGGGGACACGTCGCGGATCGGACGGATGTCCACCTGGCTGCGCGGCAGGAAGGCCACGGCGCCGTCCAGATCGACGGTGAAGCCGCCCTTGACCTGGTTGAAGATGACGCCTTCGACGCGTTCCTGCGCGTTGAACTTCTCTTCCAGACGGACCCAGCTTTCCTCGCGGCGAGCCTTCTCGCGCGACAGCATGGCTTCGCCAAGTGCGTTTTCGATGCGCTCGACATAGACTTCGACTTCGTCTCCGACAGCGAGCGTGCCGTCCTTTGCCTTGGCGCCGAATTCCTTCAGCGGCACGCGGCCTTCGACCTTGAGACCGACGTCGATGATCGCGACGTCCTTCTCGATGGCCATCACGATGCCCTTGGCGACGTAGCCTTCAGCAAGGTCCTGCGTGGCAATGGATTCGGCGAACAGGGATGCAAAATCCTCTGTCATGGTTTCAGTGTTAGACATGAATTCTCCTGGTGACCGCGCACGTGGCGTTCGGTCGGATGCGCCTGGTTGGTGTTGTTCGGACCGGCGATGCCTGTCTGTCCCAAACCTCTGAAAGGCGGGACAAGTACGGCGCGGGACAGGCTCGCTGGCTTTCTTCAGTGTTCGAGCGCAGCATCCACAAGACGCCGGGCAGCTTCGAACGCGGCTTCTATACCCATTTCGGTGGTATCTAGCAAGTGCGCATCGGTTGCGGGCCTGAGCGGTGAGTCGGCGCGTTCGGTGTCGCGGGCGTCGCGCTTTTCAATATCGGCCTGAATCGAGGCCAGATCGGCTGACCCGCCCTTGCCGGTGATTTCGTCATAGCGCCGCCTGGCCCGCACTGCGGGGCTTGCCGTGACATAGAACTTGATCAGCGCATCCGGGCACACGACGGTGCCGATATCGCGGCCATCGAGCACCGCACCTGACGGGGCCCTTGCGAAGGCCCGCTGCGCCTCGACCAGCGCCTTGCGCACCTTTGGCATCACCGCGACCTTCGAGGCGGCCTCGCCGATCTCGTGGGCTGAGAGTATTGTGCGATCAAGCCCAGACAGATCAAGACCGCGCGCCGTATCCGCCGCCACGCTCTCGTCATCAAGCGGCAGCCCGCGATCGATCAGAGCCTTCGCGGTTGCGCGGTAGGTCAGCCCGGTGTCGAGATGCCGGAGCCCGTAATGCTCTGCCAGCTTGCGCGACAGCGTGCCCTTGCCGGCTGCCGCCGGTCCGTCAACGGCAATCACGAAGTGCTGTATTTGAGATGTCATGGCTTCTCCTTGGTGTTGTGCAGGCTGCCATGATGCCCGACCAGCCGGGCCATCGCCGCGTCGCCCTGCGCCGCCAGGCCCGCCTGAACGCCGCGCCGGTCGGCTTCCGGCCGGTTCTGGCTGACCTTCCACTTGCCGGTCAATTCGGTGACTGCGATTTCGATACCGACGATGCCGCGCAATTGCGCTGCCACAAACGCTTCTGGCGCATCATCGACTTTCCAGGCGTCCTTGCGGTCCATTTCATGCCGGTCGGTCAACTCACTCACCTGCGGAGCGAGCCAGTCTGAGCTTTCGTGAACAGTGGCCGTTCCGCGGGCCTGCACCATGGCATAGTTCCAGGTCGGCACCACCTTGCCGTGCTTGGCCTTGGAGGCATACCAGGAGGGCGTGACATAGCTGTCCGCCCCCTGAAACACCACCAGTACGCCGGCGCCATCCTTGATGTGCCGCCATTGCGGATTGGCCCTGGAGACGTGAGCGCGCAGCGTCGTGGCGCCGTCTTTGACAGACACCAGAAACGGCACCGGATTGGCCATCGCTTCGCTGCCGGCGGTCGAGATCAGCAGACCCAGCGGATGCGCTTCAATCAGCGCCCGCAGCACGGTCTCGTCTTTCTCCATAAATTGCGGTGGCGAATACATCAGCCCGGCTCCGGCCCGGTCATTTGCGTTCTATCCCGATCGTCACACCGTCAAGATGCCGGTAGGGATCGCGCTCAAACAGGGTTTCGTCGTCCAGCCAGGCGAGCAACATGTCGAACGCATCGACACCCCAGAACACTTCGTGGCCAGAGCCGCTGGCGCAGACGAAACTCGGGACCCCGAAAACACCGCGGGCGATGGCCTGATCCGTGTTGGCCCTGAGTGCTGCCTTGGCGGCATCGTCGGAGGCGAGCTCCACCGGAACACCGATGCAATCGGCCAGCGCTGCCAGCTCTTCATCCGTATCGGGCGCGCGACCTTGCGCAAACACGAAGTCGAAAGCCCGGCGCACGGTGGCGAGATCGGCCTCGGCGCCGGACATCAGCCGCAGGGCTTTGAGCGGATTGAACGGATGACGCGGCGGAAACCGCACATCGACGCCATGCTGTTTTCCCAGAAACACCGACTGCCGGTAGGTATGCAGCCGTTTGGCGGAAATTTCCGCCGGGCCGCGCTGGCCCCAATGGTTGAGAATGGCCCCGAGAAGCACCGGAACCGGACGGACTGTGACATCCGCCGGCAATTCGCCAAGCCGCCCAAGTACCACATGTGCAAACGGCGAGATCAGATCATAGTGAAATTCGATTGTTCGTGCTGTCATGTGTCAGATATCTCCGCGCCCAGGCCGGCCATCAGTCCCATGAACTCCGGGAAGCTTGTGGCGATGACCGCGCAATCATCGACCCGCACCGGATTTTCGCTGGCAAGGCCCATGACAAGGAAGCTCATGGCAATGCGGTGGTCAAGCGTGGCGACAATGGTATCCCTCGAAACGGTGCCCAAGACAGCGCCAAGCCCTTTACCATCCGGACGGCCGCGCACCGACAGCCAGTCTTCGCCTTCCGTAAAGTCGACGCCGTTGAGTTCGAGCGCACGCGCGATTGCTTTCAGCCGGTCGCTCTCGTTGACCCGTAGCTCGCCTAGCCCGTGCATCACCGTTTCACCCTTGGCAAAACTCGCAGCCACGGCAAGCACCGGGTAGTCGTCAATCATTGAGGCCACCCGCCCGGCAGGCACGTCCACGCCGGTAAGCTCTGACGATCTGACCCGCAGATCGGCGATATCCTCGCCACCGGCCGTGCGTGGGTTGAGCATCTCGATATTGGCGGCCATCTCCTGAAGCGTGAGGAGCAGGCCGGTGCGGGCAGGGTTCATCAGCACATTGCGAATGAGAACATCCGATCCAGGCACGATCAGCGCTGCGACAATAGGAAACGCCGCGGCGGATGGATCACCCGGTACCTCGAGTGTCTGGCCGGTCAGGCGAACGCGGCCTTCAAGCCGGACCGTCCGTTCTCCCTCAGCGCCGGTCTCCACGTCCAGCGGCGCACCAAACCCGGCAAGCATCTTTTCCGTGTGATCAGGTGTCATCACTGGCTCGATCACGCTTGTGATGCCGGGTGTGTTGAGACCCGCCAGCAGCACCGCGGATTTGATCTGGGCCGATGCCATCGGCACCCGGTAGCTGATCGGGGCAGGGGTTCGGGGGCCGCGCAGCGTGACCGGCAGATGGTCGCCGCTCTCAGCCTGGACCTGAACACCCATCAGCCGAAGCGGCTCGAGCACCCGGTCCATCGGCCGGGCCGACAGCAATACGTCGCCTGTAAATGTCGTTTCGAAATCATAAGGCCCGACCAGACCCATGGTCAGGCGGCAGCCGATGCCGGCATTGCCGAAATCAAGGGGCGTTTCCGGTGCCAGCAGGCAGCCATTGCCGACACCATTGATGATCCAGCTGTCGCCATGCTTTCGGATCGCAGCACCCATGGCGCGCATCGCCTTGCCGGTGGCGATCACGTCATCACTTTCGAGCAGGCCGGTGATCCGCGTTTCTCCCGCCGCAAGGCTGCCAAGTATCAGCGCCGTGTGCGAGATGAATGTATCGCCGGGGATGCGAATATCGCCTGTCAAAGCCTTGCTTTTAGAGGCTGTGGCGGGACGACGAGGCTCGGTGACTGGACCCATGGCTGTTTTCCGGCTGATTCGGTCGGGGTGCAAAAGCCGGTTGAGCGGCCTGGACAGAGCGCTAACTATCACAGCCGGAGCCGGAGCGTCATCTGGATTGGTACGATTTTTGGCGAGAATGGCTTTGACAGCCGCGTTCAACATCATTATGGGGACCGGACCCGCGAAACGGGAAGGCAGGTATTCCAACCTTGGCCTTCCTGCCAGTTCAAGAGGCTTCGACAGTGGCAAAACCGGAACTTGGAACAAAACGCACTTGCCCCGAATCCGGGCGCAAGTTCTATGATCTGAACAAAGATCCGATCGTCTCCCCCTATACGGGCAAGACGTATCCTATCTCGTTCTTCGAAGAGACGGCCAAGATTGCCGTAGTCGAGAAGGAAGAGGAAGAAGAAGAAGTCGCAGAAGTCGAGGAAGAATCGGCTGACGTGGAAGTCGTGTCGCTTGAAGAGGCGGACGAGGAAACCAAGACCAAGGGCAAGTCCGACGATCTGCCCGATATCGACGATGACGTCGAAATCGATGACGATGATGACGACGACACGTTCCTCGCCGATGACGACGATGATGATGACGACGATGTCAGCGACATCATTGGCGTCAATGACGACGACGACGACTAAGACGGGGGATACGTCCTCGAGCAGAAAACCGGCTGGTTTGCAAAACTGCGAAAAGGATTGATTTTTCGTCTTGATCTTGTGCGGCTGCAGAAGTATGAAGCCGCACCTGCCCGCCACTTTCGAGTGACTGGCAACTCGCAGGGATCGGTTTTGATTTCGATCCTTCGCGTCCCGGGGCCATAGCTCAGCTGGGAGAGCGCCTGCATGGCATGCAGGAGGTCAGCGGTTCGATCCCGCTTGGCTCCACCATTTCCTCTTTGTTCGAATTTGATTGATACCGGCCCGGCCGCTCGCTTGCTTGTCGCGGGCAAGGTCCCCCTGTGTCCGCTTCAAGCGGTGTTTGCTGTGGGCGGCGTGGCTTTGCAGTCCCGGGCGATGGCTGCGGCCGGCCCGTAGGCCCGGTCTGAATGAAAGCTGGCCTCCGGCCGAAGCGCAGGAAATGCCCGGCGCGCTTGCGGCGCCGGCTGCAACAGCGGAGCGCGCGCACCGACCTGCCGTTCGCAGCAACCTGGAAGATTGGCTGGAACTTTTGGCCAAAAACGTAGTTGGACTTGTGATTGCATGCCTTTTGGTTCTCGCAAACAGGAGACAGCAGACGACCCAACAACCGAAATCAGGGTCTCCGGGCACAGAGTATACACTTCCCGACGGGGGCCTGCCGGCTGCTGATGATGCCGAAGCGGGCCCGGACGCTGCGGGTGAAGACCCGAACGATACCGAGCGCAACAGCCTTGCCGATATCGGCGAGAAGAAAATGCACAGACTATAGCAACACTGTGGGCGGCGCATCTCAGCCACGTCAGACCAACACCAAAGCCTTCAAACCCGGACAACAAGGAGTGTCACACATGAAAACCCGGCGATCAGTCCGATGGTTCTTCCCGATTATTGCTGCAGGGTTTCTCGTTGCATGCGGTGATGAGACGAACCAGTCACAGGATACCCAGCTTCCCGACCGGCCCGACGACAAACTGATCGAGGAAACCGGGCAGGCTAGCGAAATTGACAACGATCCTACTCCCCAAGCAGGCACGAGTGGCTCGATACCCGGTTACACGCCGCTGGAAGACGAGGATACCGACAGTCAAGAGCAGCCGTCCAGGACCGACTGAGCACGCAAATCTCTGCATTTGAGATGACAACCCCGGAGGGCTCAGCCCTCTTGCGGGCCAGAGCGTGTGTTGCCACCCAGCCCGTGTGGCCTGCCTTGACAAGGCCGACTGTTGGCTCGCGATCATGTTGGGCGCTGATCATGGTTGGCGCTGGCTGACCGCCTTGCATGACCGACGGCATCGTGGCGAAGGCAGCTTTCCTAGCCGGCTCGATTGCCCTGCGGCCGGAGATTTTGGGCTCGACGGCGGTGGCCGCCTGATCGGCCTGAGTTGCAACCGTTTGATAACCACACTGAACAAATCCGGATGCGCGGAGGCACAAACCCACCTGAAACAGATCCTTTTTAGCGGAAATGAAGTGTTTTTCCCCGAATGTCTGACCGGACAGGAAGTGGGGAAACTATCATGGATGCAGTTAGCGACAACCGGCATGTGCCGCTTTGCATTGATCTCGATGGAACGCTGATCGCGACAGATACGCTCTGGGAGGGGCTGGCCTCGGTGCTGATACGCCGCCCGTGGCTGCTGTTTGCGGTCGTTGCCTGGGCCATTTCCGGCAAGGCTGTGCTCAAACGCGAGATAGCAGCCCGCTATATCCGCGATGGCGCTGAATGGCCTTATCGAGCTGAAGTCATCGAGCGGATCAAGACTGCCCGCGAGTCCGGCCAGCCGGTCTGGCTGGTCACAGGTGCCGCCGAATCCACTGCCAGGACCATTGCCGATCATCTTGGGCTGTTTGACCGCATCCTGCATTCGTCCGACACCGAGAACCTGACCTCGCGGCGCAAACGAGAGCGGCTGATCTCGCTGTGCGGAGACGGTGGCTTTGACTATGCCGGCAACAGCCGCGACGATCTCGCGGTTTTCGATGCGGCGCGGCGCGCCATTATTGTCGCACCAGACCGCTCTGCCACCCGCTGGGGCAGCACCCATGAGGCGGAGATGTTGCCACTGGCCAGAATTTCGCCTCTGGCCATCCTCAAGTCGATTCGCGTGCACCAGTGGCTGAAGAATATCCTGATCGCGGTGCCGCTGATCCTGAACCACGAATTTGCCAATTTCAATCTCGTGCTGGCAGCGATTGCGGCCTTCTTCTCGTTCAGTTTCCTCGCCTCGGCAGTCTACATCGTCAACGATATCTCCGATCTCGCCAATGATCGTCTGCATCCGCGCAAGCGCTTGCGACCCCTGGCCGCCGGTTCGGTATCGATCCCGGTCATCAGTGCCACTGCAGTTGCGCTGCTGCTGGCCTCTGTCGGCCTGGCCAGCCTGCTGCCGCCGATGTTCTGGGGTGTTCTGACGCTCTATGCGGTGATCACGACGGTCTACACCTTTGTCCTCAAACGCAAGCTGCTGGTCGACGTGTTCACGCTGGCAGGCCTCTACACCGTGCGCATTGTCGCAGGTGCTTCGGCAACCGGTGTCGATCTGTCGTTCTGGCTGCTGGCGTTCTCGATCTTCTTCTTTCTCAGCCTGGCACTGGTCAAGCGCTACGTCGAACTTGATGAGCTGGCCGAGGATCCGGAAAGTCAGCTCAAGGGCCGGAGCTATGTTGGCAGCGACAAGGACATGATCGGCCAGGCAGGGGTTGCAGCCGCGTTCTCGGCCGCCATGGTTCTCGCACTCTATGTCGACAGCAAGGAAGTGGCATCGATGTATCCGCAGCCGGCGCTGCTCTGGCCCTTGTGCCCCTTGATCCTCTATATGCTGCTCAGAATCTGGATTCTTGCCCGCCGCTCGCAGATGCATGAGGATCCGGTCGTGTTCATCATGCGTGACTGGCGCAGCCAGGTGACCACCGTGGCCGGCGCTGCCCTGGTGTTGCTGGCCGCAGTGCAGCTGTGACAAAGATGGGTTCGGAATTCGACAGCTGGGGCAGGGTCGGGCGAAAGCCACGCGCGGCAGCTGTTGTCACGGATTTCCAGGCTACCCCATCCGGCGGGTTCCTGCCTTTCGGCAATGGTCGCTCCTATGGCGACACCTGTCACAATGATCAGGGCAGGCTTCTGCCGATGCGGCCCGGGGCCGCTATGAGCGCGTTTGATCCCGACACCGGACTTCTGACCGCGGATGCGGGTGTGCTTTTGTCTCAGATCCTGGCGGCGGTGATGCCGCATGGGTTCTTTCTCGAAGTCACGCCCGGGACCGCACAGGTCACCCTTGGCGGCGCCATTGCCAATGATGTCCACGGCAAGAACCACCATCGCCGCGGCACCTTTGGCCGCTCGGTGGAAAGCTTTACGCTGCTCGGCAGCGACGGGATGCGCAGGACCTGTTCACCGGATGCCAATACGGCGCTGTTCAACGCCACGATTGGCGGCATGGGGCTGACAGGGATCATCGAACAGGCATCGATCCGACTGATGCGGGTGCCGTCTGCGAATGTTCGCCAGACCGCGTTTCGGTTCTCGGGCATCGACGGATACTTCGACGCGATCGACGACATCGATGCAGCGCATGAATATTCGGTCGCCTGGATCGACCAGCTGGCCCGTGGCGGCAAGCTCGGCCGCGGCGTGTTGATGGCCGGCGATCACGCCGAAGACGGCGGTCCGGCGAAACAGCCATCGGCGCCACGCCTGTCGGTTCCATTCTCGCCGCCAGTCAATCTGCTCAACCGGCTGACGCTTACCGCGTTCAATGAACTCTACTACGGCCGCGCTCCGAAGCAGCCGCAGACCGGCATCGTGGCCTGGTCATCCTATTTCCATCCGCTTGATGCGATCACCGGCTGGAACCGTCTCTATGGTCCGCGCGGCCTGTTTCAGCACCAGAGCGTCTACCCGGCTGAAACAGCGCGTGAGACAACCGTCGCGCTGATCGAATGCGCCCAGAAGCATGGCGCGGCGTCGTTCCTGACGGTTCTCAAACGGTTTGGTGACGTCCCGTCGCCAGGGCTGATGTCGTTCCCGCGCCCCGGTTTTACCCTGACCCTCGATTTTGCCAATTCCGGAGAGCGAACCTTGAAGATGCTCGACGCGCTGGACGAGATCGTGATTGCGGCCGGCGGCGCGCTCAACCCGTACAAGGATCAGCGCATGTCGGCGCGGATGTTCGAGGCCTCGTTCCCGCACTGGCGGGAGATGGAGGCAATGCGCGACCCCGCCCTGATGTCGGACTTCTGGCGCCGCACCGCCATGCTGCTGGATCAGCATCAGCAGGACGGCAAACAGGCTGCCAGCGCCTGAACTCATTGTCTAAGCCGCAGTACGTGATCGCCGCCGCCTGAGCTGAGCTGAGCCGAGTGCTTGCTTGCCAGCATCGCGAGGGCTGACTAAGTGAGGGACCGGCCTGCATCAGCCTGATCCGGATACCGCCTCCAACCGCGAAGGACCTCGACCCATGTCCCGAATTTCTGTTCTCGGCACTGGCGCCTGGGGAACCGCGCTGGCTGCTGCCTTCGTGCGCCAGGGTCACGACGTGCGCATGTGGGGCCGCAACGCGGCCACCTGCGAGGAAATTTCCCGGCAGCACAGCAATCAGACCTATCTCGGCGATGCCCAATTGCCGGATACATTGACCGCCACGCCGGATATGGCTGAGGCACTTGAAGATGCCGAAATCGTGCTCTTTGTCGCCCCGGCGCAGTCCACCGGCGAAGTTGCCCGTCAGGCTGCGGCCCATCTGCCTGCAAGCGCGGGTCTGATCGCCTGCGCCAAGGGCATCGACAATCAAACCGGCCAGACCCAGGGCGAGGTGATCGGCGAAAAACTGCCCGATCATGTGGTTGGTGTGCTTTCGGGCCCGAGCTTTGCCGCCGATGTGGTGCGCGGTCTGCCGACGGCGCTGACGCTTGCGCTTCCAGAGCAGGAGATGGCGCAATCGCTGGCGCAGGAACTCTCGGGCGATGCCATCCGGCTCTACGCCTCCGACGACACGATCGGTGCCCAGATTGGCGGCTCGCTCAAGAACGTGATGGCCATCGCGGTCGGGATCTGCCGTGGCGGCGGCATGGGCGCCAGCGCGGAGGCGGCGTTGATCACCAGGGGCTATGCCGAACTGGTGCGGCTGGGGGTGGCGATGGGGGCCCGCCCCGAAACGCTGATGGGGCTGTCCGGCCTCGGCGACCTGGTGCTGACCTGCTCATCGGAGCTGTCGCGCAATTTTTCCTATGGCATCGCGGTTGGACGTGGCCAGGATGTGTCCGGGCTGAAACTGGCCGAAGGCGTCCACACGGTCTCGATTGCCAACGAGATTGCGGCCAGGCACGGCATATCCTGTCCGGTGATGCAGACCGCCGGGCTTGTTCTTTCAGGCAGGATGACGGCCGATGAAGCCCGCACCACGCTGATGTCGCGCCCGATCAAGGCCGAACACCCCGAAACCCTCTGACCGTGCCGAACCTGGCTGAAATACACCGCATTTCCTGATATCTGCCCATGCCGTCGATCGCATGAGAGGATTTTTCACCTTTTCCGGCTTTAATGAGCCAGTCCAGTAAACTGCCCCGGCACAAGACAACCGACAGCCGCGCAAATCGGAGCATACCATGGTCTCAAGCCATACCATCACGCCTGTAATCCTGTGCGGCGGCGCGGGCTCCAGGCTCTGGCCGATGTCACGGGATTCCAAGCCGAAACAGTTCCACAAACTGGTCAACGACAAGACCTTGCTGACCAACACGCTTGAGCGCGTCGACCACAAGGGCGAGGGCCTGCGCTACCTGCCGACCCGTGTTGTCGGCGGCATCGCATTTGAATCGCTGCTGACAGAGCAGGGCGAAACCAGCAGCGTCGAGGTCGAGCGCTATGTGCTCGAGCCATTGATCCGCGACACGGCGGCGGCGATCGCGGCTGCCATTGCCGATCTGGCCGAGACTGATCCCGACCGGATGGTGCTGGTGTTGCCGTCCGACCACCAGATTTCCGACGTCGCGGCCTTCTTTGACGTGATCCGCACCGGTGCGCAGGCGCTGTCCCAACGCGGCGGTATCATGACCATCGGCATTGCGCCGACACGGCCCGAGACACAGTATGGCTACATCGAGCGCGGCGACGGCGACGGACCGGTCTATGACGTGTCGCGGTTTCGCGAAAAGCCCGATCTCGAGACCGCCGAGACCTTTCTGCGTTCCGGCCGGTTTTTCTGGAATGCCGGTATCTTCATGTTCCGCGCCGGCGAGATGGGGGCGGAACTTGCCCGCCAGCAGCCGGAGGTCTGGGCCCAGGCCCGGCTTGCGGTCGAGCGGGCCGAGGTCGAGGGCAAATGCTACCGTCTGGACGAGGAGGCCTTTGCTGCCAGCCCGAAGATCTCGATCGACTACGCTGTGATGGAAAATGCCCCGCGCATCGGTGTGGTTGCGGCCAGTTTCGACTGGAACGATCTGGGCTCGTGGAACCAGCTGCATGACGGCTCACCGTTGGACGCACATGGCAATGCCCGCTTCGGCGATGTGCTGACCATCGACGTCAACAACAGCTATCTCCGCTCCGAGGACCGGCTTCTGGCCGTCGCCGGTCTCGACAACATCATCGTCGTCTCCCAGCCCGATGCGCTGCTGATCGTTCATCGCGACAAGTCGCATCTGGTCAAGGACATTGCCGGCCAGGTCAAGAACACCGGCGAATGGCCGCCGCTGGCGGTGGCGCATTCGGGACGTCCCGTGCCTTCGCCGCGGGTGATCCGCAAATGGCTGTTCGAGACCGCATTGCCGCTCTGGGCCGGCGCCGGTGTCGACCGGGTGAATGGCGGGGTTTTTGAAGCTCTCAATCATGATGGCACTCCGGCGGACCTGGGGTACAAGCGGCTCCGGGTGCTGGCACGGCAGATCTACTGCTTTGCCAATGCCGAACTGCTCGGCTGGGATGGTGATTCCCGCGATGTGCTGCAGCATTGCTTCACGACGCTGACGGAGACCGGCTGGCATCCCGATGGCGGCTGGATCCATCTCTGGAATGCCGACGGAACGGTCAAGGATCCGCAGCGCGACACCTATGATCAGTGTTTCGTGTTGCTGGCGCTGGCCTGGTTGTGGAAGGCGACCAAATGGCCCGAAGCCCGGGTCTGGGCCGAACGCACCATTGCCTATATGGACGATCATCTGGTCGATCGCGCCAATGGCGGGTTTTACGAATCCAGCCTGCGGCTCGATTACCGCCGCGCCAATCCGCACATGCATTATCTCGAGGCGATGCAGGCCTGGTACGAAGTCACCGGCGAGCGCGCCTTCCTTGATCGCGCCCAGACCGCGGTGGATCTGTTTACTTCGGTCTTCTTCAACCCGGAAAACTGGAGTGTGACCGAGCATTTCGAGCGCGACTGGTCGGTGCGTCAGGACAAGCCCTCCCGCGTCGAGCCCGGACATCACTACGAATGGGTCTGGCTGCTGTTGCGTCAGGCCCGCTTTGCCGATCAGCCGGAGTTGAAGGAATACTGCCGCAAGCTCTACGCCACCAGCCACGCCTTCGGCCACGCCCGGGGCACCGATGCGGTGTGCGATTCAATGGCCCCCGATGGGTCTGAAATGCTCGGCACGGCGCGGCTCTGGTGTCAGACCGAGGCGCTCAAGGCCGGTCTTCTGGCGCGCGCGGAAGGGTTGCCGGGGGATGAGACGCTGTTCATCCGCATGCTCGATGTCATTTTCAACCGCTATCTGACGACACCGGCGCCGGGCGGCTGGTACGATCAGATTGACCCCAACGGCCGGGTGATCTCGAAAGATATGCCGACAAGCACGTTCTACCATGTGTTTTGTGCGTTGGTGGAGTATCTCAGGCACGAGGAAATGCTGCTGCCGTAACCGGAACCAGCGACGAGGGCTGGCCATGCCGGTGCACGGTGGGTTACCTGCATCTAAACCACGGGAGAGAGCCGAACATGGCTGCCAAATTCGGAACCAGCGGGCTTCGCGGCCTTGTCGGCGATCTGACCGACGGCACCGCGGCAGCGCATGCCCGGGCCTTTGCCCGCCATCTCAAGGCAAGCGGGATGGTGTCTGCCGGGGCGCCGCTGTTCATCGGCCGCGACATGCGCGCCTCCAGCCCGCGCATCGCCGCCCAATGCGCTGCGGCTGTTTTCGATGAAGGTCTGGAGCCGGTGGATTGCGGCGTGTTGCCAACCCCGGCGCTGGCGCTTCACGCCATGGGACAAGGCGCGGCGGCGCTGATGATCACCGGATCGCACATCCCCGATGACCGCAACGGGGTCAAGTTCTATCGNCCTGATGGCGAGATCGAAAAGACCGACGAGGCAGCGATTTCAAGCCTTGCACCTCAGTGCCGCACGGCGCNGGCACCGGCGCCGCAGCTGATGCGGGACCAGTCGCTGGACGCCAATGCAGCCTTCATCGAGCGCTATCGCGGCTTTGCACCAGACGGCTTGCTGCGCGGGTTGCGCATCGGCCTTTATGAGCACAGCTCCGCGGCGAGCGATTGCCTGGCCGCCATTCTTGAGGCTGCCGAAGCCGAGGTGGTGCGGCTCGGCAAGTCAGATGTTTTCATTCCCGTCGATACCGAGGCGGTCTCCGACGAGACACGGCGTCTCGCTGCAGGCTGGGTTCGCTCCGAAAACCTGGACGGGCTGATCTCTGCCGATGGCGACGGAGACCGGCCGCTGGTCGTCGACGAAACCGGGCAGGTGCTCAGGGGCGATGCGCTCGGTCTGATTGTTGCGCGCTATCTGGGCGCCGATGCCATCGTCACCCCGGTAACCTCGAATTCGGGCATTGAGCGCGGATGCAAGGCGGAAGTCAGCCGCACCAGGGTCGGTTCGCCCTTCGTCATTGCAGGCATGCTCGAAGCCCTTGCACACGGCAAACAGCGGGTGATCGGCTTCGAGGCCAATGGCGGCGTGCTGACCGGCAATCCTACCAAGGCAGGGGCTGCGCAACTTGCCCCCCTGCCGACGCGTGACAGCGTGTTGCCGATCCTCTGCGCTTTTGCTGCCGCCCGCGCTGCCGGGCAATCTCTCTCGACCCATGTTGCCGGTCTCGGCTTGCCGGTTGCTGCCAGTGACCGGATCGAGAATTTCCCCACCGCGACAAGCCAGGCCCTCGTTGCCGAATTGTCGAACGATGCTGCAGCGCGCGCCAAGTTCTTCGAACCGCTCGGGGCCGTGGCAAACACCGATCTCACGGACGGGCTCAGGGTGACGCTGGAAAATGGTGACATCGTCCATCTGCGTCCATCGGGCAATGCACCTGAAATGCGGGTCTACAGCGAGGCAGCAACGGAAGCTCAGGCGCACGAGGTGATTGCGAAGGCCATTGCCCGGATCAGGAAGCACACCTCCACATAGTCCGCCGGGGCCAGTAAGCCGGGCCCCGTCAGCCTTTCGCAAGCCTCAGTATTTCGGCATGCCCTTGGGCCGCATGTGGCGTTTTCAAGCCTCAGTATTTCGGCATGCCCTTGGGCCGCATGTGGCGTTTTTGCGCGGCAATGCGGAACTGGGCATTGGGCGCACCATAGCCGCGATAGCCGCCGCGCCGCTCGACGATCTCGAAGAAGAAACCCTCTCCGAATCCGGGACTGTAGAGCTGGAAATACTCGCCATGTTCGTCGCGGTCGTAAAGCGCATGGGCATTCTTCAGCTTGTCTATGAACGCTTTATCCAGATCGAACCGGGCCTCGAGATCATCGTAATAATTGGCCGAGATCTCCAGCGGCTGAAACCCGTTGGCCAAAAGCGCTGCTGCCGTGGCAAAGATATCCCTGGTTTCGAAAGCCAGATGCTGCACCGCTGACCCGAACCGCTCGGCGATGAAATGACCGGCCAGTGTGCGGCGGTTTTCCGCCCCGTTCAGCGTGATCCGCAGTGAGCCTTCCGCGTTTTCGATCACCTGGCTGCGCACCAGGCCAGCCGGGTCGACCACGTCGACCATCGGGGTTTTTTCGGTTTCGAAGATCGAGGTGTAGAACAGGAGCGAGGTCAGCATTTCCTCGTAGTTCATGGTCTGCGCAACATGGTCGATCCGCACAAGTCCGACGTCTGCTGAGGTCGTCTTTTCGGCGTCCTTATCGGCAACAGGGCGAAACTCGATGTCCCAGACCTTGGCGAGATCGCTCTGCTCGTCAATAAAATGGATGAGCCCGCCGCCCAGCCCCCGGATTGCAGGGATCTTCAGCTCGCCGGGACCGACCGGCTGATCGAAGGGTTCGGCATCGAGCGCCTTGGCCCGTTCCACCGTTGCCGCCGCATTCTCGACCTTGAGGCCGATGTCGCAGACATTCATGCCGTGAACCACATGCGAGGCGTGGGCGAAGCCGTCCCGCTCGGTGTTGATGACGATGTTGATCTCGCCCTGCCGCCACAGATCGACATCCTTGGACACGTGCCGCCGCGCGCGCTCGAAGCCGAGGACTTGCAACAGCCCGCCGATCTCCCTGGCTTCTTCCTCGTCGGCTGCGAATTCAACGAACTCGACACCGCTGACGGCTATCCGGTCCGGCATCTCGGGGGTTGTGATCCGGATATCCGGCTCGGCGCGGCGCACCCGGTCCATCAGATAGACCAGCGAACGGTGCCCGTCGACGGAGATGAATTTCGGTGAGCCGCCGCGGAACTGGTCGTTGAAGATTTCCAGCGACAATGTGCCGTCATAGCCGGTGGCCGCGATTGCCCGCATGAAGCCATAGACATCGAGATCGCCTTCGCCGGGCATGTTGCGGAAATGCCGGCTCCAGTAGAGCAGATCCATGTCGATCTTCGGGGCATCGGCCAACTGTACGAAGAAGATCTTGTCGCCGGGAATCGAGCGGATCGATTCCGGATCGATCTTGCGTGCCAGCGTGTGAAAGGAGTCGAGAATGATGCCGACACTGGCGTGATCAGCCCGACGGACGATCTCCCAGGCGTCGCGATGATCATTGACATGCCGGCCCCAGGCCAGCGCCTCATAGCCGATGCGAATACCGCGTTTTGCGGCGCGCTCGCCGAGTTCGTGGAAATCCCTTGCGGCCCGGTCGATGCCGCCAAGCGAGGCGGGCGAGACGTTCGAGCAGATCAGCACCAGATCGGCACCAAGCTCGCCCATCAGGTCAAACTTGCGTTCCGCGCGATCAAACACCTTTGCGCGTTGCGGCTCCGGCATGCCCTCGAAATCGCGGAATGGCTGGAACAGCGAGATCTCGAGCCCGTAATCGCGCACCATCTGCCCGACATCACGGGGACTGCCGTCATAGGCCAGAAAATCATTCTCGAAGATCTCGACACCGTCGAAACCCGCGTCAGCGATTGCCGCGAGCTTCTCGCGCAGGTCACCGGCAATCGAGACTGTGGCGATGGCGGTTTTCATATGTCAGTCATCCTGTCTCCGGCAGCGCCGGCATGTCATGGTCTTTTGATCCGTACAGCCTTGAGCAGCCGTGACCAAAGCGGTGTCTGCGACACGATCATCAGCACAAAGCAGATCGACAGGATCAGCGAGATTGGGTGGGATACGAAGTTCCAGAAGAACTCTCCGATGTCACCTCGGGCTCCGATCATCGCACGTCTGTAGTTTGAATCCATCATCGGGCCAAGTATGACACCGAGAATGATCGGACCGACCTGAAAGCCGTAGGTCTTCAGAAAATAGCCCACGACCCCGAACAGCAGCATCCAGTAGATGTGCACCGGGTTGTTTTCGATGGCGTAGGTGCCGACAGCCGAGAGCACGATGATCAACGGGATCAGGATCGCCTTCGGACACTCGACGATCTTGGTGAAAATCCTGATCCCGGTCAGCCCGAAGATCAGCAGAAAGATATTGGCGAGTGCCAGATTGCCGACGGTAAACCAGAAAAGATGCGGGGTTTCCACCAGCATCAGCGGACCCGGTTTGAGACCGTGAATGAACAGCGCCCCGATGATCACGGCTGTCACTGCGTCGCCTGGAATTCCGAGCGTCAGCATGGGAATGAAGGCACCGCCGACGGCTGCGTTGTTGGCGGCCTCAGGCGCCACCAGGCCTTCCTTGGCACCCTCGCCAAAGGGCACCTCAGGGTCCTTGACGCTGCGCCGGGCGTCGTCATAGGCAAGAAGAGCTGCAATGTCGCCGCCGGTGCCGGGCAGAGCGCCGATGATCGTGCCGATGCCCGAGGCGCGTATGGCGAGCCAGAAATAGCGCTTGATGTCGGCGATCCTGGGGATCACCCGGTCGATCCTCTGTTTGATGGCCGGCACGTCCAGCGTCTGGAGTTGCACCAATGCCTCCGCGACGCCGAAAAAGCCGATCATGGCTGCGACATAGGGAATGCCGCCCATCAATGAAATCGTGCCGAAGGTGAACCGGCCTTCCGCCGTCATCGGATCAAGCCCGACCATGCCGATCAGCACCCCGAGCGCGCCGGCAAACGCACCCTTGGCAAAGCTCTCGCCCGACAGCGTGCCGACAAGCAGAATGCCGATCAGCCCGAGCAGCAGATAATCACGCGAGTTGAACATCAGCGCGAAGCTGGAAATCACCGGCGCAAACATCGCCAGCGCCGCAATGCCGACAAATCCACCGACCACCGACATCACGGTGGTCAGGCCGATGGCGTCCCCGGCCTCTCCGCGCTTGGCCATCGGGTAGCCTTCGATTGCGGTGGCGATGGCGCTTGGGGCGCCGGGAATATTGAGCAGGATGGCCGTTCGTGAGCCGCCATAGACCCCGCCGACAAAGACACCGGCAATCAGCGCCAGCGCGTCATTGACCGGCCATTTGAAGGTGAAGGAAATCAGGATCGAAGTGGCCATCGTGACCGAAAGGCCGGGAATGGCGCCGACATAGATCCCGGCAAGCGTGCCTGCCGCAGTGAGCATCAACAACCACGGATCAAGCCATGAAAGCCCGAAATTCGCAAACGCCTCGAGCATTTCAGAACACTCCCGCCGGAAGCAGGGTGCCCTGCGGCAGCACGACCTCGAAGACGATCCTGAACAGGAAGTAGACGGCGGCAAGACTGGTGGCGGCAAGAATGAGCGAGATCAGAAAACTCTTTCGCCATAGGTAGGCAAAGCAGGCAAACAGGAACAGGCCCGAGGCGATGACGAAGCCCAGCCACGGCATCGCGTAGAGATAAATCCCGACCATTGCCAGCATCACCAGAAGCCGCACCGGCAGGACGTCGCGCCAGAACGCTGCCCGGTGTCCCGGTTCACGACTGGATCGTGTCCGCAGTGTGTCGCGCAGGATGAAACAGCAGCTCACCAGCATCGTTGCTGCAGCGAGCATCGGAAAAACACCAGGCTGTGAAAGTCCGGTGAAGCCGGAAATGCTGTAGGCCTGCCACAGGGCGGCGGCGCTGAAGAGAACAAGCAGACAGATGAATGCCAGCTCTCCCGGCCGGCGTGTTGACTGACCGGACATGCATGCCTCCCGTGCTGGATAATGCCTTTTCAGGCAGAGGAGCTACCCCGCCCGGGCCATGCCGGGGCGGGGCAGTGGGTCGTTCAGGGGCGCATGATGCCCAGGGTCTCGGGGTTCACCTTCGCGGCACCTGTGTCCTGCAGGGCCCAGGCGGTGACCTGTTGCCATTTTTTCACGAAGCTCGATGCCTCGTCGCCGGAGATGTTCATGATGATGTTGCCCTTGTTGGCCATCAGGGTCGTGAAGGCGTCGCTCTTGGCGGCCGTGTCGAAGGCTGCGACCAGCGTTGCCTTCACGTCATCGGGCACATCGTTCTTGACGAAGACACCGTAGAACGGCCCCCATGGCAGGAATTTTTCCATGTCGGGCAGCGCCTCTGTGATTGGCGGAACATCCGGCAGCGTTTCGACCGAGCTGCCGTTGACCACGGCCAGCGCCCGCATGTTGCCGGCCTTGATCTGCTCGGCGGCTGCGGAAATGCCTGATGGCATGAAGTCGACCTCATTGCCCAGCATCGCGGTCAGGCCGGGGCCTTCGCCGTCGAACGGGATCGCGGTGACCTCGAAATCAGCCGAATTCTTGATCAGCGCACCGATGGTGCTCGGCAGGCCGCCGGGGCCGGTGGAGCCCATTTTCACCTGACCCGGATTGGCCGCGATATCATCCATCAGCTCGGCCATGGTCTGGTATTTGGAATCGGCAGGCACCACGATCACCGCCACGCCGCGGCCCAGAATGTTGACCGGGTAGAACGACGAATAGTCGAGCTTGCCCACACCCATGATCGGGTGCAACTGCGGATTTTCCGCGCCGTAGAGGAATGTGTAGCCATCAGATGGCGCCGCATTGACATAGGCTGTCGAGATGGCGCCGGCGCCGCCGGACTTGTTCAATACGACAATCGACTTGCCGAGCGCTTCTTCCGCCGCCGGATTGGCTGCGCGCGCAACGGTGTCGGTTGCACCGCCTGCGCCCCACATCACAACACCGAGAAGTTCCCGCTCGGGAAAATCCGCTGCGAACGAGGCGCCGGTCATCATCGCGACCAGGGCCGTTGTGGTTATGATCTTTTTAAACATCGTTTCCTCCCTTTGATGTTCACTCTCCAAACAGCTTCGACCCCATGTTTGAGCGGTCTGACTGAATTCTAATCCGGTTTTTTATCCAGGATAGCCGAACATGCGAGGCAGCCACAGCACAATTCCGGGGAACAGGATCAGGCATGCCAGCGCCAGAATGAGAACGCCGAGAAAGGCCCAGATCTCGCCGATGATCTCGCGCAGCGGAATCTGTGTCACTGCATTGATGACAAACAGCAGGATGCCGTAGGGCGGGGTGATCAGGCCGATCATGCAGTTGACCACGGCAACGACGCCGAAATGCACCAGGTCGATGCCCATTTCCCTGCAGGTCGGCAGGAACAGCGGAATGATGACCAGGATGATCGTCGTCGCATCAAGCACACAGCCGAGCAACAGGAACAGCACATTGACGCCGATCAGGAAAACCAGCGGCGAGACATCGAGCCCGACCAGAGCCTGGGCGACGATGTTGGGGATGTTCTCCGATGCAACCACATAATTGAGGATCAGCGCGCCGCCGATCACCAGCCCGACGGCGGCGGAAGAGCGGGCGCTCTCGACCAGTATGCCGTAGAGCGCGCGGAACGACAGCGCCCGGTAGAACAGGCCCGCGAGCAGCAGCGCATAGGCCGCGGCCACCGCTGCAGCCTCCGTCGGCGTGGTGACACCGCCATAGATGCCATAGAGCAGGATCGCCGGCATCAGCAGCGCCGGGAAGGCGTTGGCGGTATGTCGCGGCAGATCCCTGAGCGGCACCGGCTCCTCGATGGCAAAATTCCGGCGGGTCGAAATGATGGTGTTCATCACCATCAGCACCGCGCCCATGAACAGCCCCGGCACGATGCCGCCCAGAAACAGAAAGCCGATGGAGGTGTTGGACACCAGCGCGTAAAGCACCATCGGGATCGAGGGTGGAATGATCGGACCGATGGTCGCCGAGGCCGCGGTGATCGCCGCCGCATAGCCACGGGTGTAATGGCCGCTCTTGGTCATCATGCCGATGATGATCTTGCCGATTCCGGCGGCGTCTGCCACGGCCGAGCCTGACATGCCCGAGAAGATCAGCGAGGCGACGATGTTGACGTGGCCGAGCCCGCCGCGGAAGCGGCCCACCGCAGCGACGCAGAACTGCAGCAGCCGCTCAGAGATGGTGCCGGCATTCATGATGTTGGCGGCGACGATGAACAAGGGCACCGCAAGCAGGATGAAGCTCTGGTAGAGCCCGTCCATCAGCACCTTGCCGGCGATGCCGACGCCCTGGCCGTTGACGCCCAGATAGACGAAGGCCGCAATCAGGATTGCATAGGCGACCGGCAGGCCGATGCCGGCCAGAAAGAACAGGGTCAGCAGGCACGCCGCGAATTCGAGGGTCATGGTTTGGCTGCTCCGTCATGTCCGGGCTGGTCGATGTCGGCACCGTGACGGAAGGCGCTGAGCGCGCGCCAGCCATAGCGCGCGGCGACGACCACCAGGAACAGCATGTAGACCGAATAGATATCGCGCATCCGCACCCAGTCGCCGAGCAGATGGCTCAGTGTTGCGGTCTTCTTCAGCCGCAGGATGTAGAATTTCGACCAGGTCGGCTCCACCGACCACAGCAGAGCGGCGAAGACCGCCAGCCCACCGATAATCGCAAACCAGCGCCGGGTTTTCGGGCTGACATGGCCATAGATGATGTCGAAGGTGACATGATCGCGTTCGCGCACAACGAAGGCNGCNCCCCAGAACACGATCCAGACCCACAGTGCCAGGCAGAATTCCAGTGTCCAGCCATACTGGCTCGGCTCCAGAAACGGGAATGTCTCGCCAAGCCAGGCAAGCTTCGCCGAATAGCGGATGCCGATCTGCAGGATGAAGGTCAGGAACATGGCGGCCATCATTATGGCCGCCACAAATTCGGTGCCGCGGCGAAACCATGTCACGAATGCTTTCATGTCAGGTCCACCGCAGCTCTATCGAAACAAGTTGGATCAGTTGCCCAGGGCGTTGATCTTGTCGAGCACACCTTCAGGCCAGCTCTTGGCAAATTCGGAGCCGACATACTGCGCCTGAACATGGGTACGGAAGGCATTGAGATCCGGCTCATAGATGTCCATGCCCTGTTCGCGCAGGAACGAGACCAGGTCCTCTTCCTTCTTCAGCTGTGCCTGACGGCCACTTTCGGCAGCGTCTTCAGCTGCCTTCTGCACCGTTGCCTGCTGTTCAGGTGTCAATTCGTCCCAGACAGCCTTGGAGAAGGCCACATAGTTCAGATCGACCAGATGCGAGGTCAGCACGACCTGTTCGGTGACTTCATAGAACTTGGCGTCAACCACGGTCGGCAGCGGGTTGTCCTGGCCGTCGACAGAACCTGTCGAAAGCGCGGTGTAGATTTCGGTGAACGACATCGGTGTCGGGTTGGCGCCCAGAGCCTTGCCGAGGAACTGCCAGGCGTCGGAGCCCGGCATGCGCAGATTGACGCCGGCCAGGTCTGCGGGTGTCATCACCGTCAGCTCATCCTTGCTCTGGCGGAGATTGACGTTGCGGCGTCCCAGATACATGACGGCCAGCAGCTTCACGCCGAGTTCGTCTTCGACCTTCTTCTTGAACGGATCCATCAGTGGATCATTGAAGACGGCAACCTGGTGCGCGGCGTTCTGGTGAACATAGCCGGTGGCAAAGATCGAAAACTCGGGGAAGAACGTTGCCAGTTCCTGCGCCGAAGCGATCGACATTTCCAGATCGCCGGACGCGATCGATTCCAGTTCGCTGCCCTGTGCGATCAGCGAGCCGTTGTAATGCGGCTCGTAGGTGGCGAAATCGGCCACTTCCGGCGCAAACACTTCGGCCAGTGCCATTGAGCGCTGATCGGTTTCAGACGCTGGGGTCGACATGCGAAGTGTGATCTTGTCGTCTGCAAGGCTTGCAGGCGCGAAGCCGGCGACGCCGACCGAGATAGCGCAGGCGAGCAGCATGCGGCGGGTAATGTTATTCATGGTATTCTCCTCCCAATGACAATCCGGTGGCTCCCGGCCCTGTCGGATTTTGCAAAACCTGTCACAAAGGACAGGTATTTTCAACATACATTTCGCATTTCGTAGGATATTCGGAAAAATCCTAAGGCGCTACGATTGGGCGGCAGCCTCCTTTCGGGCATTGATGATGAATTCGACCCCGCCCAGAATATGCGTGCTGAGGATCTCCTTGGCCTTGTTGGCGTCTCGTGCAAAGGCGGCCTCGAGCAGAGCCGCATGCTCTCGCGCGCCGGGCTCTCCCCTAAAGGCCAGCGTCAGGATCTGATAGCGCAGGTACTTGTCGAACAACTGACCATGCAGATCCATCAGGGTCTTGGAGCCGCATCCGGTGATCAGCGCACGGTGAAACCCCCAGTCCGCCCGCTTCCAGTCTTCCCGTGCCGACATGTCGCCGGCAATCATCCGGTCTTCGAATCGATGCAGCTTGTGATGCGCCGCGACCACCTGGGATTCCCAGTCCAGATCGCCATTGGCAAAGGATCGCGAGACCGCGTGGCCCTCGACCAGCATCCGCAGTTCCGCAACTTCCCAGAGATCGGCGTCCGACACGCTGGCAACCTCGAAGCCCTTCTGGCCCTCGGCAACGACAAGGCCGTCCGAGGTCAGTCGGTTGAGGATTTCGCGGAGCGTGGTGACACTGACATTGTAGCGCTTGCGCAAGGGCTCCAGCCGCAGCTTCTCGCTCGGGCGCAACTGGCCGAATATGATGTCGTCCCTGATATGGCGGTAGGCGCTGTCACCTATCGTGTCGTGACGTGCCGCTTCGATCACGCTGTCACCTCCTGGTGTTCATCTTGACTGCATGAGAATATGTAGGACATAAGAAATAATATAGGCAATTTGTTCTTTAGGGCAATCGAAACCTGATTGGAGTTGAGCCATTTCTCTCTGCCCCCGCAAAAGCAGCGTGCTTCTTCGTGCCGGCATCCTGAGACAATTGAGGATGGACTTGCACTGCCACCGCAACGCTGGTCCTCAATGCAAGCTGAACAATGCGTAGTCCGGTGAGGATCGCAATCGCCGGCGCCGGGCTGATTGGCAAGCGCCACGCCGAGGCCATCACCGCAACTGCGGGCGTGGAGCTTCATTCGATCATTGATCCGTCGCCGGCCGGACGCGCCCATGCAAAAGAGGTCGGAGCGGACTGGCATGCGTCGCTGGCCGAAATGTTTGAGAGCGACAAGCCCGACGGGGTGATTCTGGCTACGCCAAATCAGGTTCATGTTGAAAACGCTCTCGAATGCGTCGCCGCCGGCGTATCGGCGCTGATCGAAAAACCATTGGCGACCGACCTGCAGGCTGGCCAGGATCTTGTCCTGGCCGGAGAACGCGCGGGCGTGCCGCTGCTCGTCGGTCATCACCGCCGCCACAATCCGCTGATCGCCCAGGCCAAGGCGCAGATCGATGACGGCCTGCTCGGAACACTGGTCGCCGTCCACGGCATGTTCTGGCTGATGAAGCCGGAGAACTATTTCGATACCGACTGGCGGCGCCAGCCGGGCGGCGGGCCGATCTTTCTCAACCTCATTCACGACATCGACCTGTTGCGCCATCTGATCGGCGAGATCGTCTGGGTTCAGGCTCTGAGTTCCAATGCGGTGCGTGGCCACGATGTCGAGGAAACTGCGGCGCTTGTGTTCCGCTTCGACAATGGTGTGCTTGGCACGTTCAATCTCTCCGATACCGTCGTCGCGCCCTGGAGCTGGGAGCTCACCGCGTCGGAAAACCCGGCCTACCCGCCCACCGGACAGGCCTGTTACTTCATCGGCGGCACGCATGGTTCGATGGAGCTTCCCAATGCACGGTTGTGGAGCAACCAGGGCAAGCGAAGCTGGTGGGAGCCGATTTCGGCTACCCGCTATCCTGTCGGACGGGAAGATCCGCTGGTGTGCCAGGTCATGCAGTTTGCCCGCGTCATCCGCGGCGAAGAGGCTCCCCTGGTGCCCGCATCGGAAGGGCTGAAGACGCTGCAGGTCATCGATGCGGTGCAGCGATCGGCACATTCGGGAGAGGCTGTGGCGCTTTGATCCGGCAAATTTCACCTGGCGCGCAGGCAACCAAGGCAGCAGCAAATTGGCAGCAATGACATGATATCAGGGACCACAAGTCTGATCGCGCATCTGGGCGTTCCCACCGACTCATTTCGCGCACCGTTGATCTACAATCCCTGGTTTGAATCCAGGGGCATCGATGCGCGCGTGGTGCCGATGGGCTGCGAGATCGAGGATTACCCGGCATTTCTGCCGTTGCTCTTCAGGCTGCGCAACATATCCGGGGCGCTGGTGACCATGCCGCACAAGGTGACGACCGTCAGTCTGCTGGATAAAGCCAGTCCGGCGGTGCTGATTGCCGGGTCCTGCAACGCGGTCAGGTGCAACGCCGAAGGGCGGCTCGTTGGTGACATGTTTGATGGCGAAGGCTTCGTCCGGGGAATGCTGCGCAAGGGCCGGGATGTGGTGGGCAGCCGGGCGCTCGTCATCGGCGCTGGCGGCGTTGGATCCGGCATTGCCGCTTCGCTGGCCCAGGCAGGTGTTGCCGAGATCGGGCTCTATGACAGCCGCGAAAGCGTTGCCGAAGGGCTCGGCCAAAGGCTGCGCCGTCATTGCCCCGGGATAGCCCTTCAGACCGGCTCCAACGATCCTGCCGGATGGGATGTGGTCGTCAATGCCACGCCGCTGGGGATGAACCCGGGCGATCCGATGCCGGTGGATGTCAGCCGCATTGATCCGGCGGCCTTTGTCGGCGAGGTGGTGATGAAGCAGGCTGAAACACCGTTTCTGGCTGCTGCCCGCCAGCGCGGCTGCATGACCCAGATCGGCGCCGACATGCTGTTTGAGCAAATCCCGGCCTATCTCGAATTCTTCGGATTTCCTGCTGCAACATCGCAGGAGCTGCGTCAGGTTTCACAGCTGACCTATTAGGGTTCCGAATGTATAGTGCGGTCCAGCGTGGCGTCACGTGACCGGTTTTGTTTGCATGTTGTGGCAAACAAACGCCAGTCGGTCAGGTTATGGAGTGGTGTTTCAAGCTCGCCGTTGATTTCCGCCTGCATGTCGATACAGTCTTAGCATTGCATCGGCTGCACCAGGCGCGCAGTACAGTGATCGCGATGATCTGCTATGGGAGGATCTTGTGGAAACGGTTCCCGGACAGCCAAGAACGTTGAGATTTGAAGAAGTGTGTTACGGCAAGCCGGTGCGCAACCCCGGCGGCCCTTTGCACGAAAGCGCCCTGTATGGCGTCAATTCGGTCACTCCGGGCATCGGCAATCCGCTGCGCTATATTCCGGCCAATTTTGTCGGCAACACGAATCTTGCCTCAAGCATGATCGACCCCGAGTTTTCGGGTCGTGGCGCTTTGATCGTCAAGGCCGTCGATGAGGGGCTGGCGATCATGCGAATGCGCTACCGAGCCGAGGCCGGGGAGGGCGAAAGCGGCCGCCAGTTCCTGCTCTCGCGCACGCTGCTGCTGCCGGGCATCCAATACTGGCACGAAATTCCGCCGGGGCTGTTTTCCTGGTGCGAACAGGGATTGGCGGCCGAGGCATTCGTTTTCGATCAACCCGCTTCACCGCCCGTGAAATCTGTTGATTTGCCGCCGTTTCAGCCGCGGGATGTCAGCTGGTTCGACAATCTCAGCCAGCATCGACAGATCCAGCTGGGCTCGGCCTTCCAGGCGATCACCAGGCGGGTCGGCTGGACAGTGTCGAGAATGGTTGCTGAGGAAGAGAGGCAAAGACCGGCCGCCCTGATTGCTGCAGATCTTGATGTCATGTCTTCATTGCCGAGAAAATTCCCGCTCAGGGACGGTGATACCGATCAGTTCATCCTCAATCTGGGTCTCGAGCCGATGCTGACGCCGGGGGCGGTGAGCTATTTCCCCGGTCATCGTGGCAGCGCGATTGAGGCGCCGGATTTGCATGCGTTGAGGATTGCAATCATCAGCAGTGAGGAAAAGCAGCCTGCCGCGGCCGTGGTTAAGCAGTCGCACGGGACCTCTGACAGCCTTGACCGCAGGATTGGCAGAGAGCCCATCCCCTTGAAGTGGCTTTCATAACGATTTCAGATAATTGATTGCATTTTAATCATTTACTTTACCACCACTCAACGAGCCGCCAGCTGTTGCGCTAAGGATTTATAAACTATATCGTTCGGGCTCGTATCGGGTAAGTACTAGCGTTGGGTCTTTAATGTTGGATTGGGATCTAAGTAACCCAAAGAAAACAAATCTTCGCATAGAGAATTGTTCCGTGATTTGCGATCTCGGAAGTTTCTCTCGCGTAGTTACGCTATCCAATTCGACTTTGAGTGCCGACGAAACCCTTAAGATTTCCGTTGCTGGATACATAGAAGAAGCGCCGTGGCTTAACGCTACTCTCAGAAGTGCGGAGAGTGGTGAGTCTATACTTCAGTGTGAGTTGGGGAAGTCAAAGAATATCGATCTGGTTCTGGAGTGCTCGCGGGAGCCGACAGAAGACGAGATCGAAGATGCATCCCGCGACCAGTTTACGCTCTCGATCACGCTGCAGACCAAACGTCCGGATGGCCAGTCGCAAAACCTCAAGGTGGAGCTTGTCGGTCCGCGTCTGCAGACATTGAAATGGCAGCCGCCGGTGGTGCAGACCAGGCAGGCGG
>JGI24723J26617_10000957_pt1 | contig 26822 bp, 24 predicted proteins | sample Cruoilmetagenom6_FD_26617 | JGI IMG/M metagenome (IMG submission 26617)
CTTTCAGTTAAATCTTTCTTGGTAGAAAAAGGTATTGAAGAGTTTAGATTATCTGCTGTAGGTTACGGTGAGGATAAGCCAATCGCTACTAACAATACTAGAGCTGGAAGAACACAAAACAGAAGGGTTGAAATCAACTTGGTAAAGTAATTTCCAAGTAGTTTTAAAACTATAACGAAAAGCCCCGCTATTTAGCGGGGCTTTTTTTGTTTTTAAAAGTTCAAGGATAAATGGCTAAAATTATTATCCCAACCTAAAATTATTATATTTTTAATGTTAGTACGGACTGCATGCCTCGGTTCTATTTTTTATAATTAAATTACCCTGTAATTGCAGACAACTGTATTGCTGCAGGTGCCCTAGAAAACGGGAAACCTGTTGGTAACTGTGGGGATTTTGGCCACGACAATTATAACTGCCTGCCCCTAAAGGGTCTGCCTATTAATTTAAAATAAAATAGAATCAGTTGAAAAGCTTTCTCCAACAGGTAGTTGATGATTTATTACAATCCTATGACTCCTTAGACGACCTGATCTTAATACTTCCCAGTAAAAGGGCAGGAACTATTTTAAGGACAACATTGGCCGATACAGCCGATAAAACTATTTTCTCGCCAAAAATATACAGTATTGAAGGCTTTGTGGAACAAATATCCAATCTACAGACGGCTTCCAGTATGGAGCAACTTTTTATCCTTTATAAGGCTTATTCGTCCATGGAATACGCAGAAAAGGATAACTTTTATACCTTTTCCAAATGGGGACAGACCTTGTTACAGGATTTTAATGAAATAGATAGATATTTAGTAGATACCAAGGATATATTTTCTTATTTGGCCAATATCCAAGAAATTAATCATTGGTCATTACAAAAAGAAAAATCGGAGATAATAACGAATTACATTGAATTCTGGAATAATCTTGAACCACTTTATAACGCTTTCAACGATTTGCTAAAAGCCCAAAACTTGGGACATCAGGGTCTAATTTATCGGACGGCCTGTGAACAGCTGAAAGATTATTTAGGCAATAACCAGAACAATACACATATTTTCATTGGTTTTAATGCGTTAAATACTGCGGAATCGTATATTATTCAGCAAATTCTTGACAAGACCAAAGCGGATATTTATTGGGATGGGGACAGCTATTTTGTGGAAGATCCCATACATGACGCCGGGTACTTTATTAGGCAACATTTAAATACCTGGCCCTGGCTTAAAGGAAAGACGCTAAAGGGCGTGGAAAGCAATTATTTATCCGAAAAGGATATTAAAATTATAGGGGTGCCTAAAAACGTTTCCCAGGCCAAGTACGTAGGTAACCTTTTGTTACAACTTAAGAAACAGGATAACAACCTACTTAAAAACACTGCAATAGTTTTAGGGGATGAAACTTTGTTGAATCCTGTTTTAAATTCCATCCCCTCGGAATTGGATACGGTAAACATTACCATGGGATATCCCTTGAAGAATACTCCTTTGGCCAGTTTGTTTTCCCAATACCTTTCCATACATATAAAAAAGGATTCCCAGGGCTGGTATTTTCAGCAGGTGTTGGATTTTTTATCTCATCCTTACATTCAGATCTTATGTACTGAAAATCAGCAAAATAAGGCTAACCTTATAAGTGAAGCTATTAGAACAAAGAATTGGGCATTTATAACGACTGATAATTTACGGTCCTTAGGGGAAGGAAATGAGGATTTGCTAAGTTTACTTTTTTTTCGCGAGGAGGTCCCAGGAACTGTTTTTTTACATAAATGCCATCAAATTATCCAAATTCTTAGGGAAAGGTTTACCCAAAGCAAAGACTCCCTCGGATTGGAGTATTTGTATAAATTTTACTCCCTGTTCAACCAGCTTCAGGACATGGTAGAGCAATATTCATTTGTCAATGACCTAAAATCCTTGGAAAGCCTTTATTTGGAAATTGTAAGGAACGAAACCTTGGACTTTCAAGGAGAGCCCTTGGAAGGCTTACAGATAATGGGAATGTTGGAAAGTAGGGTGCTCGATTTTGAAACCGTTATTCTTACTTCTGTCAATGAAGGAATACTTCCTTCCGGTAAGTCCAATAATTCCTTTATCCCCTTCGATCTAAAAAAGTATTACAAACTTCCTACCTATAAGGAAAAGGACGCCGTTTACACCTATCACTTTTATCGCTTATTGCAACGGGCAAAAAACATCTACTTGTTGTACAATACAGAACCAGATGTTTTGGAAGGCGGGGAAAAGAGTAGGTTGTTGACCCAATTGTTAACGGATGAAAATAAATTGGCGGATATTACCGAGATCATCGCGGCACCTGAAATTGCCCCTTCTCTTAAAGTCTTACAAACTATATCCAAGGATAAAAGCCTTATGGATTTGATCAAGACGCACGCTGCAAAAGGATTTTCTCCTACCTCCCTGAGCAACTATATTAGGAATCCAATAGATTTTTATAAGAGGAACCTATTGGGAATAGACGATGTTCTTGAGGTAGAGGAAACCGTTGCCAACAATACCTTTGGTACAATTGTTCACGATACCTTGGAAGATCTCTATAGGCCCTATATAAATACCTATTTGAAGGAATCCATGCTTTTGGAAATGAAAAAGAAGGTAAGGCCTCTAGTGATTGGCCATTTTGCCAAAAGCTTTGCCGATGGCGATATTTCCAGAGGAAAAAATCTAATAGCATATAATGTAGTAGTGCGGTATGTGGAAAATTTTCTTAAACTGGAAATGGCAGAAGTGGCGCAACATCAAATTAGGATATTGGGGGTTGAAGAAAAACTNCGAATGGATATTAATGTTCCAGGCTTGGATTTCCCTGTAGCCCTAAAAGGAAAATTGGATCGGATAGATGAAAAGGATGGGGTCATTAGAATTATCGACTATAAAACAGGAACTGTCACCAGTTCCCAAGTTGAAATTGTTGCATGGGAAGACGCTATTGAGGATTACAACTATAGCAAGGCNTTTCAATTGCTGTGTTATGCTATAATGTACAACANCATGAAGCCTATTGATGCTATTGAGGCAGGGATTATATCTTTTAAAAATTTAAGTTCGGGTCTTCTCAAATTTGCCGTAAAGGAAAAAAAGGGCAGTAGAAACAAGGATAATTCCATTACCCAAGAAACTATTGCCCATTTTATGGAATCCTTAAAAACTTTAATATTTGAAATTGGCAATCCTGTTGTGCCGTTTACCGAAAAAGAAGTGTAGCCCTATTTTTTATCTGGTCGTGTAGGTCTAACCTCTATCTTGCTGGGCAAGGTCCTTGGATTCATTTGTAAAAGATCCAAAACCAATTCGCCAATATCTTCTGGTTGTATCTTCCATGCATCCTCTTTTGAAGGTTCATGTCCATTAAAATTAGTTGCTACGGAACCTGGCATTATGGTGGAGACCTTAATGTCAAAGGGTCTTAAATCCAACATAGCGGCCTGAGTAAAGCCTACTACCCCAAATTTGGTGGCATTATAACCAGCGCCATTCGCAAAAAAATTGGTACCGGCCAAACTTGCCACAGTAATATAATACCCTTTGGATTTCTTTAGTGCCTCAACGGAAGCCTTGAGAGAGTGGTATACGCCGTTTAGGTTGGTGTTTACCATTTCGTGCCATTGAGTGTCGGAAATTTGATCTATGGGAGCAAAATGTCCAACTCCTGCGTTGGCCACCATTACATCCAATTTTCCCCACTTATCCAAGATCTTTTTAATCGCTGCCTTTTCATCACCTATATTTGATACATCCGAGGCTATGGCAAGTACCATGTCTTCAGGGCCAAGTTCTTTGGCCGCTTTTTCGGCATTTTCCAACTGCCTGCTACTAATGGCCACTTTCATTCCNGCTTTCAATAATTTGGATGCTATTCCAAATCCTATTCCTTTGGAGCCCCCTGTAATATAGGCTACTTTATTTTTTAAATCATTCATGCTGTTTAGTTTTAGGTGAAATTAAAATTATAAGGGGAGAAAATAAAAAAGTAAGCGTTATTGTTTTCTTAAACCGGGTGCTTCATAACAAAACGTCATACTAAATTAATGGATAAGTGGGCTTAGGCAGGTAGTAGCAACCTCTGGGCCGTGTAATACTGTAGATGTCTCTTTACGGACGTTTTGTATTTAACGAAATCATTTTGGTGGTAACCCTTATAAATTGGGCTCGTTAAAACTCAATAAAGGGATGCCTATATGTTCCTCCATTTTTGCCACTAAGCTAATATGGAATATTTTTTGAAAAAAGCCTTTTTCCTCCCGCTCCAACAGTACTAGTAGGTCGGCCCCAATAGTCTTGGCATGTACTTTAAGTTTATCCTGTATATTGTCAGAGAAAATCAACTCAAATTCTATGCTGCTATCGTCAACCACTTGTTTTAGCATATCCTTAAACCATTCCATCTGCTCTTTTCCTGCATATTCTTTTTCAGTGGATATATGAACTACATGTATTTTAGCGGCAAGTAATTTTGCCATTGGGACCAATTTTTTTAGCGCCAAAATATCCGCTTCCTCAAAGTCCGTTGCGTACAAAATAGTCTTTAATGGCTTGTCTGGGGTATTATTGGGGATAATTAGTAGGGGGCATGGTACTTTTTCCTGAAGTCTCTTTCCAATATTGCCCACAAAAAGACCTCGATCTGTATGTTTGTCCTTTCTGCCTATAATTATCATATCGGTTGCAACATCCTTGGTTTTTTCCAGAATCCCATTGGTTACCGAATCGTTGTGGATGACTTCCGCTTGTAGATCCTTATTATCCACGGGAACGCCTAAATGCTTGGAACAATAGGACGATAAAATCTCTGTCTGCTCTTTGATTACGTGGTATTCAATTTGGGCTGCCGGACGTGAAACGGAAACGCGTAAAGGTTCCATTTCGTGAACATAAAGTACCAATAAGGTGGCATTTAATTTTCGGCTTATCTGGTAGGCGTATTTTAAAGCAGGCACGGCATATTCACTTCGATCAGTAGCATAGAGTATCGTCTTCATTGTATCTTTATTTAAAAGCTAAATCTAAAGGCTATTGTTGATAATAAATATGATATTGGTCATAAGTAACGGAGTGCTTAGCTGTTGTGCAATTGGTGATTTGATTGTAATGTTGGTGATAAATGGAATTTTTGGTGAAACCTCAAGACCATATGTAACCAAAAATATAGGTTAACTGATATGTATCATTTCGAGGGATAATTTGCAATTGTATATTAGTAGTCATTGGGATCTATAAAACCATACCTTCATGAAAGCTATAGCAAAAATTGGCAGCCTAATCACTAATAGTGACAAGATGATGATTCTCCGCAACCTTAGCCGAATTATGGATATAAGGGTAATTGACCTTGATATTGACACGGGAAAGCTCATTATTCTTTATTATAGTCCTATTGCTTTGGAACAGGTAAAGCAAGAACTTTGGAGAATTGGATATCCAATCGGACAGTTTAAATTTCTATCCAGGTTAAGCCCTAACTTACATAGTGAGGGTAGTACTGAGACCGCCATTGCCTAAGCATTCCTTAAAATATAACATGGCTTATGTCTACATAAAATATATAAAAGTTTAAAAATTGGGTATCCACCATTTGTTTTGGCCAGGCACTTATTTATACCGCATCATTTCAGTAACTTTTTACTTTAAATGAATATTTTAAAATTACTTTGAATGAAATCAAAAACACAACTGTTCATTGAATTATGGGAAGAAGCCCGGACCCGGTTTTCCAACCAATTATCAAACCTAACGGAAGATGATCTAAGTAAAAGGTTATTGCCTGCGCCCAATAGTATTGGTTTTCTTATAAGGCATATTGGGGATGTTGAATTGCTTTTTGCCAAGAACGTATTTGGGGCACAGGAGGTAAAGGTAATTGCAAAAACGGTCATTGCCCAAAAGGATACAGGAGAGTGGACCAATAGGACCGAATTATTGGAATATGTGGAATATTCTTATCAAATGCTTAAATCGGTGTTGGAAAAACAACAGGAGGAGGATTGGGAGACCACAGTTACCACCAAGGAGTTTGGGACCAAGACAAAGGCGGAGGCTTTTGGGAGGATTGTATCCCACACCATACACCATTCCGGTCAAATGGTCCTCCTTAAAAAATATGGATCTTAGTATTCAATGGATCTTTTCTACCACCCTTTTTAATTTCTTCCCCACTTCATCCGCAATATCCATTAAATCCAGGTTAATTACCGCCTGCATGGACGCCATGGGGTTTACCGCTGCAATTTCAACAAGTCCAGGTTCCTTTTCCATAACAATTACATTACAGGGCAACATAGTGCCAATTTTATCTTCGGCCTGTAAAGCTTTATGGGCAAATGGGGCGTTACAAGCACCCAGAACGATATAATTATAGAAATCTACGTCCAATTTTTTCTTTAGGGTAGCTTTCATATCTATTTCCGTCAGTACCCCAAAACCCTCCTCTTGTAGGGCCAATTTGGTTTTTTCGATGGCTTGGGCGAAGGGTATATTTCCAATTGTTTTATTAAAATAATATTCCATAATAAAATTATTAATGTGTTTTTATCTAGTATTTAAGGTAGTGATTTTTAAGCCATTTAAATGGGTCTATGCCGTAAAAAAGGTATAGTAGGCCCTTTATTACTTGGACTTTATAAAAAAAAGGATTGGCATATCCATATATCCCAATCCTTTATGTCCGGACCTTGGTAGCACTTTTGCACCTACCCAATCCCGATGGGGAAATTTACACTTGTAATATCCTTACAAGGGGATGGGTAATAAGGCTCAAGAAGTTACTTTAGCTCCGGAGTATGGTCGCTAAGGCATTACTGCTTAGAAACTTTATTTTTATTTCTTTCAATGAACGAATGCTTTTTTACTAGTACTAAAATATCGTTATCGAATTAAAAAAGAAATGACATAGATCAGTTCGATGCTTTTTTCTTGTTTTTTTGATAAAGGAATCGGGATTACTACTTTTTATTAAGTCTTTTATTCATTTCCCTATCCCTCGATATTTGTGGTTGGGGGTTCCAGCAATTCAAAGAATTGATCTAGTTTGGGTAAAATGATAATTTCTGTCCTGCGGTTGATTGCCCTGCCTTCTGCCGTTGCATTGGTAGTCTTTGGAACGTATTCAGACCTGCCCCCAGCGGTCATTCTTATAGGTTGTACCGCAAATTTAGTTTGCATTAACCGAACAATGGAGGTCGCCCTTTTAACACTTAAATCCCAGTTGTCGGNCATACAGTNTGTGGAAATGGGAACATTATCNGTATGCCCTTCCACTAAAATATCAAGTTCTTTATGGTCATTGATAATCTTGGCAATTTTGCCTATCACTTCCTCTGCCCTGTTACTTATGTTATAGCTTCCGGAACGGAAAAGCATTTTGTCCGAAATTGAGACGTAGACCACTCCTTTTTTTACCTCAATATTAATGTCCTCATCCTCAAAATTGTCCAAGGATCTTTTTAAGTTCATCACCAACACCAAATTAATGGAATCTTTTCGCTGCATGCTACTGGTAAGGTTCTTTATGTATTTATTCTGTTCGTTTAGGGCTTCCAAAGATTTTTTAATGCTTTCTGCCCCTGATTTGCTCACAACGGAAAGATCGGATAGTCGGGCCAATAGATCTGTATTGGTACTTTTGAAGTATTCCATTTGTTGCTCCAAGGATTTGGATTTGTTTTTTTCGTTGGCCAATCCGGCTTCCAGTAAATTGTTTTGGTTCATACTGGTATTTAATTCATTTTCACAATTTAGTGCCCGGTCTTGCATGGCGGTATATTTTTTTTGACTTACACAGGAGGTAAAAAGGGTAAGCGCCAATATATNGAGATGTAGTGTTTTCATAGTCATAAGTTTTATGGATAATAGTTGTTCCATAAAGAAAGACACAATTTAAAAGGTGTCCAATGATATATGTCATGTAGGGCAATGGCCCTTTATTTTTTGGTTACGGTATTCTCTCTTCACAATGCTTCGTCATAGTGGTTCCTTGAACCGGAACTGCCTCTTACTAAACTTATGGTATGCTTTGCATGCATAACTGACAATGGTCATAGGGTGGTGCAGGCTTAAGGCATAGCTTTATGATCCTTAGCAGGAATTATAGGCTGCTGCCTATAATACTATTTAGAAGGATTAAGAATCGGCTTTACTTTTTTCTCAATTATGGCCGGGATATTAAAAGAAAGAATTCTATGAAAAATATTAGAAAAATACTTCTTGTATTATTATCGATTGCTTTGGTCTTTTTGGTGTTTATGTTTTGGTATCAAAATGAATACGCTATGGATCATGTACAGGAATACGAGGTAAATTCTCCCAGGGAAAATTCCAAATTGCTTTTGGCCACTCAGGGAAGTGAATTTAAAAATGCGATTACTACCTCCATTGTGGATTATTATAAAACGAAGTCGGTATATATAAAGGTTATGGATGTCTCCGCATTGGTAGGTGTAAATCCTAGTAACTATGATGCCCTATTATTGATCCACAGCTGGGAGAATTGGAAGCCACCCTCAGCGGTTAAATCATTTATGGACAGAACCATGAATTACAGGGATAAGATGGTTGTCCTAACCACCTCGGGCAAAGGCTCCTACAAAATGGAAGGGGTTGATGCCTTTACCGGAGAATCTATTTTGGATGAAACTCCCATGTACGTGGGTGAAATTATTGAAAAATTAAATCCGTTATTAAAGTTGTAAATATTGCAATAGGGTTTCTGATTTCTGGATATCAAAAACGCATGAATAATTATGTATAATTTTAAAGACTTCAATATAGCCGACTGGTTTTCCTTTTATCGAATTATGGCCGTACCCCTATTACTAGGCCTTATTTTGGTTGGCGAACGTGAATGGTTTAGTTGGATGTTGCTTATAAGTTACAGTACGGATGCCATTGATGGCTTTTTGGCCAGAAAGTTGAAAATAACAAGTGCCAGGGGCTCACAACTCGATTCTCTTGGAGATCAAGTGACCCTTATTATTGGGTTGGTAGGATTGTACTTTTTTGAAAATACGTTTATCAAGGAAAATTATCTACTTATAATTATTGTATTTGTACCATACCTGATTCAGATGGCCATTGCCTTTGCGAAATACGGCAAAGCCACCGCCTTTCATACGTATTTGGCCAAGTTATCTGCCATTACCCAAGGGGTATTTATTTTATGGCTGTTGTTCCTTGGACCCGTATATTGGTTATTTTATACCATGATTGTTGTGGGAGTATTGGAAACTGTTGAGGAAATTACACTTATCTTTATGTATGATAACTGGGTAGAGGATGTAAAAGGTTATTTCTGGGCGTTGAAGGATAAAAGACGGCTTGTGAATAACAATAACCAATAGTAAAACCCCTATTAATGCGATCCTACACTTTTTTTGCCATAGTCCTTTTGTGTTTTGCCATTTTATTGATCGATGCCTTGGCTTTCTACTGGCTTAAATCTATCATGGAGCCTATTGAATCTTCTACCATTAAGAACACTATTTATATCGCCTTTTGGTTTTTTACCATTGGGCTCATTATTTCTATTTTGGTGTTGAAAATTAGATTGGAAAGTATATCCCCTTATAGAAAACAACTGCTTATTTCATCCTTATATGGATTAACGGTTTCGTCCTTTATTCCCAAGTTGATCTTTGTAGTTGTTATTTCCATACTTTATTTCTCAAATTTTTTGATCACAGGGGAGAAATCCTTGCTGATCATTCCTTTAGTGGGCGTTTTTTTTGGTTTTTTGCCATTCTTCGTTATTGTATATGCCGTCTTCAGGGCGGTATACAGGTTTAAGGTACACAAGGTGGTTATTAAATCCGATTTGCTTCCTTCAAGCTTTAGTGGATTGCGTATAGTTCAAATATCAGATCTTCACTTGGGCAGTTTCAATTATCGTTATCATATACTGGACCGCGCCATTACAACCATAAACCAATTAAATCCGGATTTCATTTTTTTTACGGGCGATTTGGTAAACAACTATGCCTGGGAATTAAATGGTTGGGAGAAAGTTTTAGGGCAGCTCTCCGCCAAAATGGGTAAATATTCGGTGCTTGGAAATCACGACTATGGGGATTATAGCAAATGGGAATCTGAGGAAGAGCGGAAAAGCAATTTTGAGGATATCAAAGATTTTCATTCCAAAATTGGTTTTAAACTTTTACTGAATGAAGCCGAATGTATTGAAAGTGAGGGGGAGAAAATTGCGATCGTGGGCGTCGAAAATTGGGGGAACCCACCTTTTAAGCAATATGGGGACCTACAAAAGGCCCTTCGGAAAGTGAATGGTATCGACTATAAGATTTTATTGTCCCATGACCCATCGCATTGGAGTGGGGAAGTGTTGGATAAGACCAATATAGCCCTTACGCTTTCAGGGCATACCCATGGAATGCAAGCAGGGATCAANATTAAAAATAGGGAATGGAGNCCTATAAAATACAAATACAAACATTGGGCAGGGCTGTATGACTTGGGCCCTCAATTTCTATACGTAAGTCGAGGACTTGGCTGGATGGGTTTTCCTGGCCGATTGGGGATGCGTCCGGAAATTACATTTATAGAGCTTGATAACGAAGGGTGAAACGGCCTTTTAGCTTTAATTGACCAGGACTATAAGGGTATTTTGGAGACTTATTTGTTATTTTTCTCCTTCTTTTCTTTTTTTTTGAAGTAGCCGCGAGTGAGAAAATTGTGTTTTAAGGCTTCCGTAACTTCATTGAAGTTTTTCACTCCTTCCGTAACGTTTTCCATACTGGTTTCCAGCTGCCGTACCAATACGGTATCTGTGGCCAAATAATTAATGGCCCCTTTTCCAGTCTTAATATCCCCGATGACCGAATTTAAGTTCTTGGACATATTTTCGATCTCTAGGCTGGAATTTTCCAGATGCGAAATTACATTCCTCATTTTATTGCCGGAAATGGAATCCTTTAGGAGAACCCCTGCAGCGCTATTCTCAAAATCGAGCTGCTTTACCATTTGGTTCATTTCCCGGATCATTTTGTTGGCTTCATTACTGCTCAGTTTTAAATTGGTTATGGTTTGGTGTAGATCCTTGGCCATTAGGGAATCGTTGAGCAACCTAGCAAAGGTGCCTTTGCCTTGCGTTAATGACCTAGTGACCTTTAGCAGATCCTGTGTTAATAAAGCTGCATTTTCATTGGTCTGGTTCAAGGTGTTTAGCATGTCTTGGGTGGCCACCCTGCTATAGGACTGCAATTCATCCCCCGGGCCAATATGGGTTGTCTTTCCTTCCCCCGGTACAATATTGATGAGCATACTACCCACAAGTCCATCGGAACCAATGGTAGCTACGGCATCTTTTTTAATATGATTTTGCATTTTTTCCTCAATGATCATATGCACTCGAATGGTGGTATCGTTGATCATCTCAATTTTGTTCACCGTACCTACATTTATTCCGGAAAAACGCACATTATTCCCATTTTGAAGTCCGTTGGCATTTTTAAAAATGGCACTTACGGGAATGGTCTTTCCAAACATATTCTGTCTGTTCCCAATTAAATAGGCAGCAACGACTAGTAGTGCCGTGCCGAAGACTACAAATACTCCGAGTTTCAAATTTTCTAATTTAGTCTTTGCCATATGCTTATTTTTTAAAAAACGCATCCACTTTTGGATCGGTAGATTGCGATAATTGTGAATAGGTACCTTCCGCATAATTTATACCATCTACCAGAAGTATCATCCGCTCAGAAATTACGCGGGCACAGTCCACATCATGGGTAATGATCAGGGAAGAAGTACCGTATTTCTTTTGAATGGAACGCATAAGTTCTATAATCTCCTTGGAGGTAATGGGATCCAAACCACTGGTAGGCTCATCATAGAGGATAACTTTTGGTTTAAGTATCAGGGTACGTGCCAGGGCTACCCTTCTTTTCATACCTCCCGATAACTCTACGGGCATTAAATCCATGGTATGAGCCAATCCAACATTTTCCAGGGCTTCCCGCACCAGGGGTTCGGTATCCGTAACCGCTCCCAATTTTTCTTTGTGCCTACGCATGGGAAATTCCAAATTTTCACGGACCGTCATGGAATCGTAAAGGGCACTCCCCTGAAAAAGAAATCCGATATCCGAACGCAATTCGTCCAAGGTTTTCTGGTCCAAAGCATTTATTTCCTTGCCCAAAACCTTGACCGTTCCTCTATCGGGTTTTACCAGCCCTACGAGGCATTTGATCATGACCGATTTACCGGAGCCCGATTTACCCATGACCACTAGGTTTTCCCCTTCCATAAGGGTCATGTTAAATCCGTTCAGGACGTGATTGTTCCCAAAACTCTTATATAGGTCTTTGATCTCAATAACCGCTTTTCCCCGAGGGAGGGTTTCGTTTGAAGTTATTATTTGGTTTGGGTCCGTCATATTAAAGTTCATAAAAAATATCGGAAATAAATACCGCAATAAAATCGATCACAAACAAAAGTAGGGATGCCATTACTACAGCCGTATTGGCTGCTACCCCAACGCCTGCCGTTCCCTTCTTGGAATAATAGCCTTTAAAACATCCAACCAATCCTATTGCAAATCCAAAAAAGAACGATTTTATGGTGGCCGGTACCAGGTCACTAAAGGACAAAGCATCGAAAACCGTATTAAAATAGAGTTGAAAGGAAACATCACCCTTTAAATTCTCTACTAGTGCCGATCCATATAGGGCTACCAAATCCCCGTATATGACTAAAATGGGTATCATTAGAGTTGTGGCCATTATCCGCGTTATTACCAAATATTTAAATGGGTTGGTTCCCGATACTTCCATGGCATCAATTTGCTCGGTTACCCGCATAGAACCTAATTCTGCCCCTATCCCTGAGGCTATTCGGCCAGCGCAGATCAGGGCGGTAATAACGGGCCCTATCTCCCTTACTATGGAGATCCCTACCATGTTGGGCATCCATGAAACGGCTCCGAATTGAATCAAAGTGGGTCTGGATTGTAAGGTAAGTACCAGACCAATGATAAAGCCTGTAATCGTNACCAGGACCAGGGATCTATTTCCCATTTGATAGCATTGCCGCATTAATTCCTTAAACTCGAAAGGAGGTTTTAGTACTTCCTTAATAAATCGGGTGGCAAAATTGGAGAGATCCCCAATCTCTATGAAAAATTCTTTTAGCCCTTTAAATAATGTAGATGTGTTGCCCATACCCAAATCCCTTTGTAAGGGTCCATTTCATCAAAGATAGCATGAAAGCCAGGGGCTTAAAATGAGGAATGTCATATACCGGGGGAAAGGGTGTGACCATTATCATTTTATAATCCCATGAGGCGTATTAGCTTTGATTTAATCCGAATCAAACTTTACCCATATGATTAAAGCCAATATTATCTTTCTATATGTATTAGCTCTTTTGATAGTTTCATGTAATGTCAATCGACCTATTTCACCAAAGAATACTTCCATTGAAAAGTCCAACACCCCAGCAAAAAGGGTAGAGGTGCAGAATAATATTCCAGAGAAAGCCAAACCTCTACTGGCTTATGTTACCAAGGATATTACAGTGGGCCATTATTTTAAGTTTATGGATTCTTTGGCGAATAGGTACGACTCCTTGGTGCCCTATGCTTTGTCCGAGCATGTCTTGGTACATGCCAATCCGTGGATAATGGATACCTTGGCCAATACGGATTATTACCGGCAGATGGCGTTGGATTCCTTTGTTTATGATCAAAGTAAAATGATTGTACTCAAGGCTCACGACACCTTGTTGATTCCGAATGATACTGAAGGACAGGGGATTATAAGAGATTTGGAACATACTTGGATAGACGTAAACATTCCAGAGTTTAAGCTTCGGATCTATCAAGATTCCCTACTGTTATATACCTTCCCAGTACGGGTAGGACAGCACAGAAAAAGATATTTGGCCATGGGAGACCGAATAACCGATTTAAGGACCAAAACCGGAAAAGGGAAAATAGTGAGGTTGGAGCGGAACCCTCATTTTTATAATCCGGTGACCGGCAAGCGATTTTATGTAACTAAAAGAGATGATAAAAAAACTACCATAATGCCTATTATCCCATGGATTGAAACAGAAATAAATGGTATTCGCAATGGGCAAATGATACATCCCACCACCAATCCAGAAACCCTGGGAAGGGCATATTCCAACGGTTGTATAGGTGTAGCCGAATCCGATGCATGGATTATTTATTACCACGCCCCCTTAAATACCCCGATCCAAATACGATACGATTTAACTATTTTGGATGATAAGGGTGAAAAAAGGGAACTAGAGGATATTTATAAGTAGTCTTCCCAAATTATTGGTAAATTACGATATATAGTTGTAGGCTGATCATACTTTTTATTAGTTTGCACTTCAAACAATATGTTATGGGTGAATTACAAGATTTCCAAAAGTTGGTCATTGCCAATGCAGCTGAAGTAAAAGGACTTTCTGTGGGAGATAGGGCGCCCGATTTTAACTTGCCCAATGCTTTTGGTAAAAAAGTATCACTATATGAAGCGTTAAAATCAGGAATTGTAATTATAAAGTTCTATCGAGGGGAGTGGTGTCCTATTTGCAATCTGGATCTTAGGGAAATACAGAATTATTTACCTCGGATTAAGTCGCTTGGGGCCACCTTATTGGCCATTAGTCCCCAAAGGCCAGATGATGCATTGACGGCCATACAAAAAAACGAACTTGAATTCGAAGTACTTAGTGACGCNGATCAGGATGTGATAAAAGCGTANAACCTTCAGTTTGATCCGGGAGAGGATTACCACCAGCGTCGGGATTTAACGGTATTGAATGGTGAGGGTTTAAAAACCTTACCGGTTCCGGCTACTTTCATAATCAATACTAACCAAATCATTGAAGCAGCGCATGTTGAGGCAAATTATACTCAACGAATGGGGCCCTTGGAAATTATCCATGTACTTGAAAGGATGGTAAAAAGGGAAAAATAGTTTGCCAAGGAATCGATGATCCTTTGGGTTAGAGGGAAGAAGGGACCATTATCTAAAGAATATGAGTTGTAACTTTCACTAAACTTTATGAGCTGGGTATTCTATTTTGGCTTCCTTTAATTAAGGACCAATTCCCATTTGTTCACCAAGTTCATGGCAGCCCGGTAATTGTATTTGTTACGATCCGCNGTCTTCATTCTCTGTAGTGTTCCCAATACCTCATTCTTTAGCAATTGGCTGTTGTCATCTATCAAATAAATTGAATTCATCGCTTGGGTTTGGGCAAATTCACGGTCGGTTTTCAAAGCCCTTATAAAAGCCTTGTAAGCTTCTTGTTTCTCCCCAAGTTTGTACAGCGATTCTGCAGCTACCACTGCTACACTCACCGAAGGGTCATCAACGGCTTTTTTTAAAGCGGTAATTTCAGATTTTCCTTTTTCCCCAAGGAGGAGCAAACCCGTTGCGCCCCAGTAGCGGATTGCAGATTCTTTGGATTTAAGGAATTCTACCATCTTTTGTTTATTTTCAACCTTGCCCAAGGAGGCCAGCTCAGCCGCTTCAATAATTTCTTTTATGGGTACCCCACCACTTTGAAAGAAATCGAAAATAGCCTGATCTTTTGCTTCTATGGTGCGTTCATCCTCGGGCATAAACCCGGTATCTTTAATTTTTATTATCCACTTGNGGTTGGCTGTACGCATTTCCTCTAAAATATCGGCGTATTTTGGGCTGTTNGCNAGGTTGTTTATTTCCCATGGATCGTTTTCTGTGTCATATAATTCTTCCACTGGCTTCGAATTCCAAAAGGCACTCTGAATTTCGTTGCATTCACCATTTTCATAGGCTGTTTGCCATGATTGCAAGGACTTGGCCCTGAACAAATACTCTATTGGCAAAGCATACATTCTGTGTGGCATGTAATTGTGGATGTAGCGGTATTTTTTACTTCTAACCGCCCTGCTCATATCGTACCACTCGTCCATACGGTCACGGAACATATATGCATATTTTGGATCGGGGCTTATGTTTTCACCTAAGAAGGCTTCTCCTTGTAACTGTTCCGGAATTTGCGCTCCCACCAAACTTAGTAAGGTAGGATACAGATCAACAAAGCTGATCAAACGGTCTATTCTTGAATTAGGCTCCTTGGCAGGCCAGAAATTTTTATATTTTTCAGGGATGCGCACAATAAAAGGTACCCTTGTACCAGTCTCGTACACATATCTTTTGCTTCTTGCCAATACGCCGCCATGGTCACCGTAATAAACAACAATGGTATTATCGGCCATTCCAGAGTCTTCCAATTCTTTTAATCGTTCGCCTACAAAAGCATCCATTTGTTGAACACGGTCATAGTATTGTGCCCAGTCGCGTTCCATATCCGGGGTACGCGGATGGTAAGGGGCAATAGGGACTTTTTTGGGGTCATGACCCAACTCACTTAGAGGTAACTGCTCGTGAATTTTACTTTCATGGGTAATGGTGGTATTAAATATGGCAAACCAAGGCTTTCCTTCTGGCGCATTCTTATAGTGGGCATCCGAACTGCATTCATCCCATACTTCCTTATCAACATTGGTGTTGTAGTCGGTTTTAACCGAATTGGTGCAATAATATCCCAATTCCCGCATGGCTTCCACATGGAATTTCACATGCTTACCCCTAGGATAATTACTTCTCATATTGGAGTGCCCGCCAGAATTGGCATAGATGCCCGAAATAATGGTGTTACGGGCAGGAGCACAAACCGGAGCATTGGCATAGGCATGTGTGTACAAAAAACCTTCACTTGCCAATTTGTCAAGATTGGGGGTATTGGCAAATTCGTCACCATAACAACCCAGAAAAGCACTGTTGTCCTCGCTGGTAATCCACAGAATATTAGGTCTTTCCTGAGCTTGTACTAGACTTAAACAAGCCATCATTAAAATTAATGCCACAATTCTGGGACTTGGATATTTTGTCATTTTTGGGTCTGGATTAATTGCCTTTGTATCAGGACCTTAAATTAACGAATATTATAGACTTTCCAGGGCCATCGATAAACATCGTTTATACCTGCCCAGAAAATAATTTTGATCTATAATCGATTTTTCCACAAATTGGTTCTTTTTAGCTGTTGTTTGTAGCGTCTTAAAACTGGCAGAAACTACTCTTTGCTTAGTTCATATTTCCCACCTCCCTGTTTCAATATCATTTTATGGTCTAATGGGCTAAATTCCAATACTAATCCGGCCTGCTCAAACTTAAACTTGTCAGTTTCATAGGCTTCTAAGGGAAATGAAGGTTGATTGGTAGCCTGACCTATAAGTATATTATCTTTTTTGGTTATGGTTATTTTTAANGGAAAACCTGGACTCGAATACACACCGAGATATTTATCCAAATCTTCCGACTTTAGGTCCAAGGCCTTTGTTTCCTTAAACTCAGGCAGACTGTATTCTTTTCCAAAATAGATGCTCAATACCCCGATCATGATATCATTTATGGGCATGGCCAGGCCATTGGCCGTAAATGCCACAGACACGTTTTCTACTGGAAAATAGTAGGCATTGGCTTGAAAACCGTCTATTGCTCCGTTGTGTCCATAAGCCTTTTTANCATAGAATGGGACTTGAAACATCCCNAGGCCATAGCCATCTTCGATTTCCATCATTGCTTGCACCGTTTTCTCCGAAACAATTTTATTGTTGAAAAGGCAGTTTAAGAATTTGTTTAGTTCCTGAGGGGTGGAAACAACGGCACCGGCACCTTGGGGAATGGACATATCGGATTCAGGGGCCAATTGCCATTCGCTGGATTTAATATAGGACTTCGCTTCATTATTTTTTGTTGAAATTTTAGAGCCATAATAGGTGTTTTCCAAGGCGCAGGGCATACACACCATCTCTTTTATCAGCTGTGCCAAGGCCTTATTTTCTACTTTTTCCGCAATGAAGGAAAGCAGCACATAATTGGAGTTGGAATATTCAAATTTGGCATTGGGCTCAAATACACTNCCATTTGCTGCTATTTTTTTAACCAAATCTGCTTTTGATATAGGCTGTTCCATCCAGGATGTAAAATCTTCGGCATTGGTAAAATTGAATATACCGCTCCGATGTTTTAACAATTGTGCTATAGTTATTTCTTTGGAATTCTCGATTTCCGGATAGTATTCCGAAAGCTTGGTGGTCAAACTTAATTTGCCTTCCTCGATCAATTTCATGATAATGGAGGCGGTAAACGTTTTGGAAATGGAGCCGATACGGTATTTGGTTTTATCTGTGGCCTTTATATTCCCTTCTTTGCTGGCATAGCCGAACGAATGCTGGTAGGCTTCCCTTCCTTCTTCAAAAATGGAAATACTCCCCATGCCTTTTTGATTGGATTCGATAAGGATGAAAAGACTGTCCATTTTTTGCCTGTCGAAATCCTGGGCGAACAAGTTGGTGCTTAGTACAATGGTGATCAGTAGTAGTAAATTTTTCATCTTCTTTAATTTAGTAGTCGTTACTCTTCCATTACTTGAATAAGTTCGTCAATTTTTTTCAATCTAGGGGTTATTTGTTTTTTAACCACTCTTTTGTTCAAATAATAAACAATTATCCCTAGCCCGATTAGGAGGGTAAGCTTTAAAAANAACTCTTGCATGTCTGTAATTGATCCTACAAAGAATAGTACTACCCCAATTGCAATAGGTGAAAAATACCAGAACAAAACGGTGTCCAATAGCTTTTTTTGTATGTTGAGATACACCTTTGTTTTATATAAATAGTTATGGTATGTTTCGGTAAAGGCACTTGGTTTATGTCTTTTTGTAATTTGCAATCTAATAATGATATAAATAATGCTAAGTATAATCCAAATTACGCCAATTTTTGAAAGCGTAAAGGGAATAGTGTAAGCAATACGGACCAAGAATGGAATTATAAAAATTGCGGGGATTGTTTCCATTATATCCCTATATTTTATTGATTTATGAAAGTGGTCTAAGCTCGACTGTACATCCAGCATCAATCTTGATTTCTCAAATTTTATCTTCTCCTGATTTGGGGAGGTCTGCCAAATCTTTATCAATTCATCGTCCATCATGACACTTGGTTTATACAGTTCAACANTTTTTTTTTAATTCTTTTTACCTTAACTGCTACTGAATTTTCCGTGAGACCAAGTATCCCTGAAATTTCCTTGTAGGGGAGCTCTTCAAGATAGAGTGTAATCACGGCCTTGTCGGCTTCGTTTAGTACTTTAATACAATTTCTTAGTTGTACCAGTTGCGTTGGCTGTTCATTATATTCCCTCTCGGATGGAAGGTTTGCCATGGCAATGCTATCCATATGAAGGAAACGTTTTTGTTTCTTGCTTTTCTTGGAACGAAAACGAAGACAAACATTCAAGGTGATGCGAAACATCCAGGTAGATAGTAAGGAGTTGGACTTAAAATTGGGCATTGATTGCCAAATATGGATCAGTACCTCTTGAAGAAGGTCTTTGGTATCTTCGGCATCCTTGGCGTAAACGGAACAAATTCTAAGTAACTTTTGTTGATTTTGTTCCAATGCCTCCAGAAAAGTGTTTTCAAGTTCTTTGCCCATTCTTATATCTTGTCTCTACTACTTTAGTTACAGGAGTCTTAAAAATATGACAACTTATCCATTAAATGTTTCAGACATATTCCAATTTGAAGTCAGATCGTCCATGACAACTATTATTGCCAGCTTGCCCAAACTCCATTTTTTACCGGTGGCAATATAAATTGGTTATCTAAGTATATCCTTCATGAATTAAAGGTNTTCGGTATATAGATAGTAGTGGTNATAAGACCGGTGTAAGAGGTCCATTACTTGTAAGAATTTATAATTTTTTAAGCGGCTTCAAAGGGGGTTAATGCAGAACTTTGGGTTAGTTGCCTTAAAGTTGCTCNTTAATTTTTTTTAAAATTGCTTAACTTGTACTACTTCCCCTAAAGAAATTGAATATATAAATGAGTTCGGACAATAATTTGGACAAAGAATTCCAAGAAAAATCAATGGGAGGTACTTTGGTTGAGAAACTTACCAAAGAAATTGAGGCGCACTTAAATAACGATCAATTCGGCGTGGATAGTCTTGCCCAAGCGGTGGGAATGAGCCGTTCCAGTCTACATCGCAAACTGCACAAAATGGTTGGGGTCTCTACAAGCCAGTTCATCAGGGAATACAGATTAAAGAGGGCTTTGGAACTGTTAAGGGAAGGGAATATTACGGCCTCAGAAGTTGCTTATCGGGTGGGGTTCAGCAGTGCCACCTACTTTAGCACTTCTTTCCATAAGTTTTACGGGTATACCCCGGGGGAGGTAAAATCCAGAGATGCCAATGAACTTGTTGAGGGGAGGGAACCATCCATTTTAGAAATAAACCAAGGAATGCCCTCCCACGTTGCCCTATCAAAAAGACAAAAGGGAAACTATAATAAATCATTGATCTTGTCTGTTTTGCTAATTGCAGTAGTATCAACGGCCTTTTTTCTTTATAGTACTACTTCAAAGAAAAATGTTGAAACCAAAGGAATGGAAAACCTAATTGAGGAAAAATCCATTGCCGTACTGCCCTTTAAAAATTGGACGGGAGATCCAAATCTGGAATATATTAGTGATGGAATGACAGATGCCGTTATCTCTAGACTCACCAAAATTAATTCCATTGATAAAGTTATTCCCTTTACATCTACTATAAAATACAAGGAAACGAATAGGACTACCCAAGAAATTGCGACCGAATTGGGGGTGACCAACCTCTTGCAGGGCAATCTTCAGATTTCAGGAGAACAAATCAAAATAAACCTGCAAATGATAGACAGTAGAACCAACGACCACTTATGGTCGGAAGAATACGTAAGGGAATGGAGAAGTGATGAAATTTTTAAAATGCAGACCGAAGTGGTAGAAGGTATTGCCGCCAACATGAATGCTGTTATTGCCGACAATGAGCTTGATAATATTCAAAAAGTGCCCACAAAAAGTAAACAGGCCTATTCCTATTACCTTCAAGCCGAGTTTCAAAAGAATAAGGCCAATGAACTATCGTACTCCAATGCTATTGCCTTATATGAAAAGGCTATCGCTATAGACCCGAATTTTATAGATGCCTATAGAGGCCAGGCTACGGTATGGAGCTTCGGAGGATTGGTCTGGGGCATATATGATGAACAAGAAGCTTGGAGAAATGCAAAAAAATTACTGGAGAAGGCACTGAAATTAGATCCGACCAATAAGGAAGTAGAAGAAGAATTATACAGTGGGTATTTTTTTTACGATTGGCGTTTTGAAGAGGTAGAGAAGTATTATCAAAGAATTTTGAAGGATTCCTTCATAGACAATACACCCTCTATCAATGCAGATTATGCCATAAAAACAGGAAGGTATCAAAATGCCCTCAATGCAATGAATGAAGTTATTTTGACCGATTCATCAAGTGGCTTTCTTTTCTTCTTCAAGGCCGAAGCCTTGTTTTTTCTTGGAAAAACTGAAGAAGCTTTGGAGCTCTTAAACAATACCTATTCTTTGCATAGTGATAATTGGTTTTACCTAAGGGAGTCCGCTAAACTTAATTACTATCTAAAGGAATATCAAAAATCAAAAAAACAACTTCATAAATTACTGACCCAATTTCCGGACTATCCACCAATTTTGATGTGGCTTAATGCCGTCTATGCCCAAATGGATGGNGATACTTTAGATGTTTCCAAATATTTGGCGGAGTTGGAAAGCANGTATGAAAATCGCTCTTCCGGTAGTCCGGCATGGTTTATAGCACTCTTTTATAGTACTCAAAAAAATTATGAGAAGACCTTTGAATGGCTACAAAGGTCGTACGAGAGGCATGAGGTAGAAATGACCTGGTTAAGGGAGGAGCCACTTCTTGCCCCGCTTAGAAATGATCCACGATACATAAGTCTTTATGATAAAGTTGGATTTTCAAGTATAGGNATACCCATTAAAACTTCTTCAGAAATTAATAGCTCCAACTAGGATTTTCAACATTTTTTAAAGGTTGCGCACCATAAGTTGAAGGCCTGTACAAAAATTTAACAAGTTTGCAACATAGCTGTTAAGCAGCACTTTACGTTTATATCCATCTTTGACCACATCAATTTTTAAGTAGAGGATTAATTGTGGGATCAGTGGAAATATTCCTTCTTTTTAGTGTAAAAGCGAAAGTCCGTTCCGCAGAAATTATCCTAATCTTAAGAGTCAATTAATCCAAATAAAACCCCGTTAGCATCGGGCGGGAATTTGGATAAGAATCCTACTTAAGTGTTGGAGTAAAAAATAGTTCCCCTTCATAAATAATAGTAATTGTTCACTTAAAATTAGAACTATGGAATTAAATGAAGCAAAATTAAACGAGTTACTGGGAAAAGTAGTTACCGAAATGGGAGCTGCTGCCAATGGACCCTTAATCTTATTGGGGGATAAATTGGGACTTTTCAAATCTTTGGCGGCATTGGGGCCGATGAATTCGACCGAATTGGCCGATGAAACAAATACGGCGGAAAGATATGTCCGCGAATGGCTATCGGCCCAGGCGGCATCGGGGTATGTAAGCTATGATGCCACTACCAATAGCTTTTCAATGACCCCAGAACAGGCCGCTGTTTTTGGCGATGAAGAAAGTCCTGTTTTCATGACCGGAGCATTTTATGCCATTACATCGGTCTACAACGATGCACCCAAGATGGAAAAAGCGTTTAAATCGGGTGAAGGCGTTGCTTGGGGAGATCACAGTACCTGTTTGTTCTGCGGTACCGAAAAATTCTTCAGTCCATCCTATGAGAATAATTTGGTGAATCACTGGATTCCATCTTTGGACGGTGTTGAGGCCAAATTAAAGAGTGGGGCCAAGGTAGCGGATATTGGCTGTGGCCATGCAGCGTCTACTATTATTATGGCCAAGGCCTATCCCAACTCCACTTTTATAGGGTATGACTATCATCCTAAATCTATAGAACATGCTAGGGAAAGTGCCGCCGCCGCTGGTTTGGACAATATTTCTTTTGAAGTGGCCCTGGCCAAGGATTTTCCTGGAAGCGATTACGACTTTATTGCCTTCTTCGATTGCCTGCATGATATGGGCGACCCCGTTGGCGCCTGTGCCCATGTAAAAAAAGCCTTAAAACCGGACGGTACCTGTATGATCGTGGAACCTTTTGCAAATGATACTTTGGAGGAAAACCTTAACCCTGTCGGGAGAGCTTTTTATGCATTTTCCACTACACTATGTACACCCTGTTCCTTAAACCAGGAGGTAGGTCTTGCCCTAGGTGCCCAGGCAGGGGAAAAACGCTTACGGGAAGTTGCAACCGCAGGAGGGTTTACTAGGTTTAAAAGAGCTACGGAAACACCGTTTAATCTGATTTTGGAGGCAAGGGCCTAGATCTTTTTATTCTTGCCAGGAGATACAACCATTTTGATTTTATGCCAATAAGGATTAAAACAATCCTTACTGGCAAATATCGGACACATAAAAAGTAAACTATTAACCATATAAATATAATATTATGAATACTAAGATGTCACTTGCAATAATTATGATTTTCGGAATTATAATTTCAGGATATGCACAACGAGCAGAAGTAGATAGGATCGATTTGATAAATGATGAGTTTCCGGAGGCGAAACAAGAAGTGATGGAGACTTTTGGTGCAATTGCACAAAGTATTAAAGATGGGGATATGGATAAATTAATTTCCTTCCACGCCTATAGTCCCAAGTTTACGGAATTCAAAAATGGAGAACCTAGAAATGGGGGTGCTGCCAATGAAGCTCATGAACGAAGTGTTTTTGGTGCTGTTTCCGAGGTAGTAAAGTTCGATGCCAAGGATTTACAAATTGCCGTTTATGGCGATGTGGCCAATTTAACCTTTCACTCGGATTTTCACTTGAAATTTGGAGAGGAACTAGTGGTGGTTAATGACCAAATAACATTGTTGTTCGTAAAGACTAACAATGGATGGAAAATGGTTCACGAACATCATTCACCCTTGGCAAAAATAGATAGTTAAAAGTGCTCCACAACAATGAATATTGGCAAGAGCTTGCTTGGATTACGCTTTACACCCATTTAATAAACCATCTGTACAAACATTGATTCATAAAGGTGGGAGTGATATATTTTCATTTCCCCACCTACGATCATAGTGTTTTAGGATCCATAGCACTTCCCCAAAGTCTATACCTAAGGGTAGAGCCATCTGTCGATAGACAGGCGCCGGAGCATTCAAATTTCACTTAATGGATAAAAAATGAAAATTATACACACAATGCGTCAACTCAACAATTATGGTTTAGTGTTGGTCCTTCTGCTTATGGGAGCAGGAGAGGTCTTAAATGCACAGAACGCTTCGCTGACAGGCAAAGTTCATGATGAGAATGAGGAAGCTATGCCCTTTGCACATGTACTTCTTTTGCAAGAACGGGATTCTGTATTGGTGAAGGGGGTTACTACCGATACAGAGGGTCGTTTCGCGGTGGAAGGATTGGCAGTTGGCAATTATTTACTCAATATTTCCCTCCTGGGATATGAGCCTTACTACAGATCTATAGCACTGACCGATTTAAAAGAGCATTCTACGGAAAATATCCAATTATCGCCTATGAGCCAACAGTTGCANGGCGTTCAGGTGGTTGGGCGTAAGGCCTTATTCCANCAAATGAGCGATAGGTTGATATTGAATGTTGGGTCCCTGCCTACTTTTAGTGGTAACAATGCCCTGCAAGTGCTTCAAAAGGCACCTGGGGTAATGGTACAGGAGAATTCGAACAGCATCAGTCTAAACAATAAGGGGGAGGTGCTGATTATGATAAACGACAGGGTATCACGCGTACCCAAGAGCAACTTGATACAGCAGTTAAAGGGTATGCGTGCAGAAAGCATTGATCGTATAGAACTTATACATCAGCCCTCGGCCAAATATGATGCTGATAATGCCGCCGGTATTATCCACATTGTCATGAAGGAAAATAATCTTTATGGTTTTAACGGTAACGCTAGTTTTACCGCTGGTATTGGACAAAGGGAAAAATTAAACGGAAGTACCGACTTTAATTATCGCAACAACAGTTTGAACATTTATGGCAATGCCACTGGCTTTCATAGCAGATCTCCCCAGTTATTGATAAATCATTTTAGGGAATATGATTATGAGGGAGATTACTACTATTACGAGAACAAGTTGAAATTTGAAAATCCTAGCAGTAATTCATTGGGCTTTACATTGGGGGCCGATTTTGAAATTGATAAAAACAACATTGTAGGGGGGCTTTTTGGGTATTCCAAAAATAATGAACTGGGGCATGATTATACTAGTAGGTCAAGTGGTTCAATAAATTCGGTGCCCAATACCGATTCGGAATTCCTCCTTGATGTTGACAATCCTAACAGCAACACCTTTATAAATCTAAACTATTTTCGAAAAATAGGAGCTAATGCTTCTTTAAATATCGATGTGGATAGGGTGACACTGGATGTGCAAAATTCTTCCGTACTTTCCAATCTTGATTCTGCGGAAGCTATTGAAAGAACAGAAGTAGGTCGTGAATCACAATTTGAAATCAAAACGGCAAAGGCCGATTTTGAATGGGAGTCCGAAGCGGGCAACAAATGGGAAACAGGTCTCAAAGGCACGTTTAATAACTCCAACACCGAATCACAGATCCGGAACAGAACATCNGGTGTTTGGGAAGTNGACGAAGCATTCACAATGAACGATGATATTGCGGAAAAGGTTTTGGCTGCCTATGCTTCATTTCATAAACAATGGAACGGGAAATGGGAAAGTAATCTGGGCCTTAGACTGGAGCACTATAATTATGAACTTGACGATACCGTTGGAGAAAACGACTTTAGCGTTACCTACAATAATATTTTTCCGGTCGTCAGGACCAGCTATGCTATTGATTCGACCAAGTCGCTGACTTTATCCTTTAACCGCCGTATTGAGCGTCCGTCTTTTTTTAGTTTGGCGGGTTACTACGTTTTAATAGACCCGTCATTGTTCGCCACTTCAAACACGCGGATTAGGCCATCGTTTACCAATGCGGTAAGGCTGGCATACAACCAGGGTTCTTTTTTGATCTCGATGGAAATAAACAGGACCAAGGGTGCCATCGCTTTCTATAACACGGTGGATAAGGAAAAGAACCTGCAGACTAGTATCCCCATTAATTTTGATCGGATGGACGGGTTCCTACTAAATATGAGCTTCCCCATAAAAATTAGTAAGATGTGGAAAATGAATTGGAATTTGGACGGTGCCTATAAGAAAGTAAAGGATGCCTCCAACCGTCCCCTACCTTTTGAAAAAGGGTTATTTACCGTTACGGCCCAATTGGCCAACGTTTTTGAACTGGGGAATTCATGGACCGCCAACATAGATGGCAGGTATATGAGTCCGTACATATCCGGAGACCAAGAGCAGTACTTGCGTCATTACATTAACTTTGGGATCAGCAAGAAATTTAGGAACGAGAGTTCCCTTACCTTCAGTATACAGGATATCACTGCCACTAGCGGTATCATAGAATGGGAATACGACCAGCCCGAATTGGGCATAAAGACCTATGGTAATAACGATTGGTCCGAAAGGGTATTTCAGCTAACCTATTCTTTTCCCTTCGGGAATAAAAAAGTAAAGGAAACTAGAAAACGGGAAACGGGATCCCAAGAGGAACGCAATAGGATGTAAGCGCGCAAATTGCATGCAAATAAAAAAAGCTTCAAGAGTTAAAAACTCTTGAAGCTTCGTGTTTATTGGTGGAGAATACCGGAGTCGAACCGGTGACCTCTTGCCTGCCAGGCAAGCGCTCTAGCCAGCTGAGCTAATCCCCCAAATTTGGCTGCCGCAAAGAAAAT